>PVMK01150165.1_pt1 | contig 98891 bp, 84 predicted proteins | sample 1853481 | NCBI WGS metagenome assembly PVMK01 (sample SAMN08533507, study PRJNA380276) | Marine sediment metagenome, whole genome shotgun sequencing project.
ACAACCAAACCAACTGAGCATATAAAACACTCGCAGGACTCCCTCCTTCCAGCCCAGGAATTGCAGGATACTAAGCAGTTAGTCAATGTTCTACTGCTGGCCTGGAAAAGTTACTGCCTGTATCCGGAAAGGCATACTGCATCAATAAAAGCACTTGAAAACCTTGAGTCTGCCTTCAATGTTTTCTTTTCTACCCATAGCGACTTACTACTATCAGTAAAAAAAGACAGCCTGCTTTGCGAGTCCGGGATCCTCCATGAAGTATCGTCAGACACTCCGTCTGAGGATATCGTTTCCCTGCTCTACCGTGATGGCATTCAACGGCTTGAGTTCCAGCAGGGTCTGCGCCGGGAGGAGTTGACCTCTTTTTTCAGCATCCTGAACAAATACAGGGTGCTGGAGGAGGAAACGGAGGGTGATATCGTTACCGGCCTCATTGATGGCGATCTGGAGCATATAAATATCAAGGCCGTTGATACTTTCTGGCAGGATGTTCCACTGATTGACTTTTCAAATATCAATCCCTCGCCACCTGAGACAGAAGATTCCGCCAAGCATATTGAGCCGGAAAAGGCCGAGCAACAGGAAGGACCCAGGCGCAATGACACATCCACCAGGAGTATTGCCGATCCTTCCATCAGTGAAGAACTGTGGGAAATTTCACCTGCCGAATACGAAGAGCTGCAGAAAATGGTCCTGGAAGAAGAAAACTGGGATAATACAGAGGATATTTTTGATGTCTTACTTGTCATCCTCGGCAGCCAGACTGACCAGTACAACTTTTCATCAGTCCTCGACTTTACTCTGGAAGAAGTGGCTGAAGCCATTGAACAGGACGAGTACAGACTGCTGCTCAACCTTTTCCAGTCTCTGCACCAATTGCTTTACAGGGATGCATCCGACGAACATGACTGGGTACGTCTTCTGATCGAACGTTTTTTTCAGGATTTATCCAGTTCCAAAATCTTTGATCTTATCACCGGCAAGTTGATGCTGCTGAATAACAGCGATACTGAAAAGATACAAGCACTCCGCCAGGTACTCCTCTTTTTATCCCCGACGGTCATTCTTTCCCTGGGACCCATCATCATACAAACCAGATCCTCAGCGGTCCGGAAAATGATCCTGGAGGTTATTGAATACCTGTGCCTCAGGGATTTGGAACCGCTGGAGAAACTTTTAGACTCTCATGAAAAGGAATTAGGGGAGAGTCTTCTCCCCGTGTTCAGCAGATTAAAGAAGGACCGTACCAATAAAATCTTTTTCAAGATGACTGAACACCCCTCTGCAAAAGTACGCAGAGAAGGCATCAGAGTATTGCTTGTCAGGGACCCGTTTTTCGTACAAAAACTGTTTTCTCTTATTGATGATCCCCGTAAGGAAATCCGCAAAGATATCTTGGCCGGTATCGCCATGCAAAGATCCTCTGTGCTGGAAAACATGCTCCTGAAATATATAAAAGAAGATTTCGACAAAAAGGATTCAGCCCATATCCTTGCCTGTTACGAGGCCCTCGGCCGCTGCGGCTCTGCAGCCGCAACCCCTTTTCTACGGCGAATTCTTCTTGACAAGGGGTGGAACTGGTTTAAAGGTTACGGCAAATTAATCCATCGCGAAGGTGCCGCCACTGCCTTGGCATTACTGGACACCAGGGAAGCAAAGAATATTCTCCAGACCGCCTCAAAAAGTAAATTTAAGGTTGTCCGGGAAGCTTTTGACAAGGCAATGGCAAAAATTGATGCATCTGGAGAAGACAGTAATGGCTAATCTTCCCAAATATAGATCATACACGCTTTATGAAAATTTTCTGCACTCCTTCTATAGCCTGCTTCAGACGACAAGAATCCACAAGGATGATCACAAGCTGGTTACAGCAGGGATCTCCAAATTCTACGACTCTTTTGTCAGTTGCATGCAGGACGAATCCTTAACCATCAAAATCTCCAACGACCACTTTTTCATCCAGGACAAGCAGCTCTCTTACAACAGGATATCAAAGAATCTGATTGACAATATGGTGCGCTATTTCAATGCCCGCGAACTCGAAGGGCTGAAGTTTTCCCTGGCATCCAGAGGGGCCTCCAATGAAGCCATCCTCGCCTTCATGCGTTTGCTTGATAGTGCGGACCAACGACAAAATCCGATTGCCTTCCTCCAAACCGGCCTGAATTTGAAAAATATAGACTGGGTAGAAGTTTTAAAAAAACCGGAGAAGCCTCAGGAAGACAAGCTCTCCACGCTCAAAGGCAAATCAGAGCGCAGAGAATGGGCCAGAAAAGATTACACCTATATCTCGGCCTCCTTCAAAGAGGTTGCCCGAAAGGTTACAAGCAAGGGCCGGGTTGGCATGCGAAAAACCGTACGGGTAATCCAGGATATGGTAACGCATCTTATTGAGGACGATGAGGTTTATTCTGCCATCAGCACGCTTCGGGTGTTTGACGACTATACGTTCACCCATTCGGTGAACGTTGCCATTCTTTCCATGTGCATCGGCAAGCACATCAATCTTTCCCCGCGCTCTTTGGAGCGTCTTGGGATCTGTGCCCTTTTTCACGACCTTGGAAAAATTGAAGTCCCGGACAGAATACTTAACAAGCCGGGCAAACTTAATGAAACGGAAATCAAACTGCTGGAGGAGCATTCACTCAACAGTGCCAGGCTGATCACCAAGCTCAGAACATCCCGCGACCGCAAAGCCAAAATACTGCTGCCTCCCTTTGAACACCACCTGAAGTACAACCTGTCTGGATATCCCTATACCAACTGGAAAAAGCCGTTGACCCTTTTCGGAAGAATTATTTCCATTGCCGATGTTTATGATGCAATAACTTCGCCACGGATTTACCGAAAAACCATTATGAGCCCCGACCGCGCCCTGGGCTTCATGCTCGATGGTGCCGGCAAGGATTTCGACCCCATCCTCATAAAGGTTTTCATAAATATGTTTGGTGTCTACCCGGTTGGCACCCTGTTGAAGCTGAACAGCGGCGAACTGGCCCTGGTTATCAGTTCCTCCAGAATGAAAGGGGAAAAAGCCCCCCTTGTCTGCATCATGGAAAAAGATAGTAACGGCAGGTATAAACAGGGAGCAACTGTTAACCTGGCCGAAAGGGATGCCGAAACAGGCGAATATATAAGGAAAATCATCGAAACCTATCATCCTTCCACCTTTGGAATCCAACCCGCAGAACATATATTTTCCGGCTACTGATTGAATGCCGTATTGTCGCACCTGACCTATTTTAAATATTTGCAATAAATGCCAGGCCCAAGGCTGATACTTCAGCGCTTCCTGCGCTTGGCCCTGTTGGTGGCCTGGGCCTCAAGCGGGTTTTCCGGCCAGTAATGCTTGGGGTAGCGACCGGCCAGTTCTTTTTTGACTTCCCGGTAAGTCGAACGCCAAAAGGCGGCCAGGTCTGAGGTGATCTGGATGGGGCGCTGAGCCGGAGAGAGCAGGTGGATGAGGACCGGTATTTTGCCGCCTGCCACGGTGGGTGTCTCTGCACAGCCGAACATCTGCTGGATCCTCACTGCCAGGATCGGCACCTCGCCGGGCCGGTAGCGCAGCTTGATCCGGGAACCGCTGGCCACTTTAATATGGGTGGGGGCGATTCGGTCCAATTCCTGCTGCTCCTGCCAGGAAAACCGGGCAAGAAGGATATCAACAAGGTCCAGTTTTTTCAGATCATTAAAACCTCTGGCCCCGGTCAGATAAGGTTGCAGCCAGGATAAATCCTGCAGGAGTGTTTCATCGGCCACATCAGGCCAGTTATCGGGCTGCCAGAGGTGGGCCGACTGAATGCGGGCCTGTAATTCCCGACTTTTTTTCTGCCAGGGCAAACAGGTGGTACCGGACTGCCGGATACCTTGCAGCAGACATTGGCTGAGCTGCTCCGGATCGGCTCCCGGCCATTTCTTCCGGGAGAGCACCAGGCTGCCAAACCGCTCCTCCTCCACAGCAACAGCCCTTTTCTGCTCCGCGTCCCAACGGACTGTTTTTTCTGTCTCGATAAGATGGGCATGATCGCTTCTGAGTTCGTCCATGGACAGGGACGCTGCCAGAAAGATACGTCCCTGTTTTTTGCCACCATGCAGTTTGGCAGCGACCAGCAGTTCGGCCTGGCCGAGATGATCACCAACAGGCAGGATCGCCCCCTGCCCGGAAGCGAGCAGATGCTGTGCACTGCCCGGTTTTTTATGGGCGATCCGATCCGGATAGGCGCTGGCCAAAAGGTTGCCCGCTGCGCTTGTCTGCCCTGAATCTTTCGGAGTTTTACCAAGCAGTTTCCGGTACTGGCCCGCTTCCCTTAAGATCCGGCGGCATTGAGCCGGATCACCGCCTTTTGCCCGTACCAAAACAGCCCCGTCCCGTTCAAAAATTGCCAGAAGCTGCAGCCGTTCTTCGATATCGGTGCTTTGACGGCCGATCTCCTGTTTCAAGGGATCACGATTGTTCAGTATTGCCGCCAGCCGGCAGGCCAGCCTGCTCAGCCCTTGCTGACGCCCATGGACCAACATCAGAGCCAGCCGGGGATGCAGGGGGAAGTTGGCCAGCTGCCTTCCCAGGGGGGTGATGGCAAGTTTTTCGTCAATGGCCCCAAGATCAAGAAGGATATTTCTGGCCTGGTTGATCTGACCCCGGCGGGGTGGGTCGATCCACACAAGTTGGCCGGGATCGCTGACACCCCAGAGAGCCAGCTCCAGCATGAGAGGGGCGAGATCAGCATTAATGATCTCGGCCGGCAGAAAATCCGGTCTTGAATGCTGCTCACTCCGGGTCCAGAGCCGGTAGCAATGACCGGGACCAAGCCGTCCTGCCCGGCCCGCCCTTTGCTCTGCCGAGCCCTTGGAGATCGGAATTGTCTCGAGACGGGTGAGGCCGCTGGCCGGGTCAAAGCGTGGGGACTTGAGCTGGCCGCTATCGACCACGGTGGTAATGCCTTCGATGGTAAGGCTTGTTTCAGCAATGGGGGTGGCAAGGATCAACCGCCGTTTACCCGATACCCCGGCAAAAACCAGGTTCTGCTTTTCCAGGGGCAGGTCGCCATAGAGCGATAGACAGGCCAGGTCCGTCCTTTTATCATAATGGTCCAGGACAAAACGGATCTCGCCTGCACCTGGCAGGAAAACCAGAATATCGCCCTGTTGTTCAACAAGGGCCTTATCAATACCCTTGATCGTTCGACCGGTAATAGATTCGGTTGATTGACGCTGCAGATATTCGACGGACACCGGGAAACAGCGGCCCTGCCCGCTTATCACCGGGCCATTGTCGAGCAGACCGGAAATCTCGCCACTGTCAATGGTGGCTGACATGACCAGCACCTTCAGATCCTGCCGCAGCTGTCGTGCATCCAGGCAGAGGGCTAAAGCCAGGTCACCCTGCAGGCTGCGCTCGTGGAACTCATCAAAGATCACCAGCCCGGTATCGCCAAGCTCAGGATCGTTCTGCAGCATCCTGATCAGAATACCTTCGGTCACCACCTCGATTCTGGTGGCCCGGCTTACCTTGCTGTCAAAACGGACCCGGTAGCCGATGGTGCCACCGAGCCTGTCACCCACCAGTTCACTCATCCTGGCGGCAGCGGCCCGGGCGGCCAGACGCCGCGGCTCAAGGATAATGATCTTGCGGCCGTCCAGCCAGGGCTGATCCAGCAAGACAAGGGGGGCGATGGTGGTTTTCCCGGAACCAGGTTCCGCTGTCAGAACAGCGGCAGGGCTTTTGGCCAGAGCCGACAGCAGCTCCGGCAGAATATCATGTATTGGCAGTTCGGGTAGATTTGGCTGGGACATACCATCTGCTTACCACGGCAATCTCCATCATGACAAGGGGGCCTTAGTAAAACAGCCATGATTAGTAGAGCTAAAGACAGACTTGACAAAAGGCCTTTTAATGGATGATCCCTTGATCACTCAATGGACATGCCAACCTTTCAGGAATTATTCATGAGGTCAAATTTGTGGCAGCAGTCAATCATTTTCAGTTAGGATTTATAGATATATGGACTTTAGAAATATGGCTAAAAAGTTAACATATCCACTGGACATCCGGACACTTTAAGAATTATCCACTCGTCAGTACAGGGATAGAGATATACAGGCTATTTTGTCTGCTTCAGGACATCAGAGAAAAACTTTAGCGTTGTATCAAGAGTTCTTCGGCGGGCTTCCGGATCCAAGCGCATAATCACTTCGATTCTGCCGCAGCGCCGGTATAAATTTTCAATATACTGTCTCCAGCCGAACTTTGTATTTATCGTGCCGTCAAAGGCAGATTCATGACCGTCATCCTCAATATAAGTGAGCCCGCACTCTTTAAAAGTCATACAGTCCTCACAATTGGAAAAACCATAATCGGTTATCCAGCCGTGGCGGTTGCCTGCATATTTTTCTATTTGCACATTGAATCCCTGCAAAGCGACACTCTCAACATAATCTTCACAGTATTCAGATGGCGAGTAGTCGTCATCTTCTGCCACCAGATAGAGCATCGGAACTCCGGTCAGCTCATGATTGCGAAACCGGGTCTGACAGCCGGGATATACCATAAGATGCGCGCCAAAACTTCTGCCCCGGGCCAGGCTGGTTTCATTAACACGCAAATCAGCTGCAAGCATTGCTGCGGTCCCGCCGGCAGAATAACCGCTGATACCTATCCTTTCCTCATCAATCTCATCAAGCCTTGCCAACATGTTCAGAGCCTGAAAGATATCCACCAGGCGGGCAGCCCTTGAAAGCCGCGCCTCATTAAAGGCGGTGCTGGTAATTTTTCTGCCTGTGAAACTGTCCAGCACAAATGTTGCAATATCAGCCTCTACAAGTTGCGGCACCAATTCATCAAACCAGGTATCCAGTTTTTCCGGATGAAAATTCCCATGGTACAAAATCACGGCAGAAAACGGTCCGTCGCCCGGAGGCAATGTGAGTTCCCCGGATATTTCCCTGGGCTTCACCCGCCATTCATCCTGGTAAATCTGGCTGAGGGTATCAGGTGTATAGGTAAGCAAAAAATGCTCCCCGTCCTCGGTCCTTTCATCCGGGTCTTCTGTCCGTTCCATGGCGGCAATGCCAAGCAATATTACGCATGTAAGGCCGGCCAGTGTCAACCAGAGAAATTTATTTTTAAAAAGGGCCTTCATTTTTTATTCAATACCATTGCCTGACCATTTCCAGCCGTCATTTTCTTTGACAATTTTCATTCCTGTTGGCAGGCTTATTTTTCCTATCAAACTATTTTCAATATAACCTTCAAGCAATCCCTGTTCTCCAGATTGTTCCGCCCTGGTAACATGAAATTTTATTTTAGAGGTATCTTCCCAGAAAGGCTTGAGCAACTCTCTTAATTGCGACTCCTGCAATCTATTATGCAAAAAATCTTCGGAAAAACATGTTGTTTTGTTCTTACCTATTATGCCGGTAAACGCGGAACCGCAATCATCGATAAATTCATTAAGATCGGCTGATATCTCTGCGTCGAAATATGCCTCCCTGTCAAGGATGGCACCGTATTCAGGGAAGCCGAACCAAAGCCAGCGGCCCCGGAGCTTGATGAGGTTCTCCAACGGAAACCAGCCAATGCTTCCCTCATTCATGTTTGCATAGGAGTATTTCATGTTGCCGCGCAGGTAGGCCCTGTTCCCGTCAATGCGCAGCTTTTCAATCTGGACAAACTCCAGTTCACCGGTACCACCGAAAAATATTTTTTTCCAGTAACCGTACATCGACCGGTGGTCATCACCTTTTAAAAAAAGCTTATCCACCCAGCCCATATTGGATCTTTTATTCTCATAACCTTTGGCATAATGATAGAGGATCCTGTTTATGTCCTGGGTCGCAATGTCTTTGGCGAAATCATAAAAAAATTGCCGGATATCATCAGGCACATCTGTGGCATATACAAAATTAGGCTCGTAATAGGGGCGTTCATAAAGGTTATCCGCGATGAGATCCACTGTTTCTTCCGGCACGGATTTTTCATTGGCCGCCTCAAAGATCATCTGGAAAAGCTGGTCATAACCGCTGTTTTCCGATAAAGGGAATTGGCTTTTGGAAGAAACGGCAATCAACATGTCAAGCTCGGGAGATAAAACAATATATTGACCGCCCTCGCCCATGGCCATGAAGCTTTCTGTGGAATTTATCAGGCTGAACTGCCAACCTCCCAGGGCAGCGTTTTCCGGAGCACCACGCAATTCTTCTGTTATTTTTCGGGCCCAATCCCGGGGAATAAGCTGCCCGTCCTGCCATACCCCTTCATTCATTATCAGGAGGCCGAATTTTGCCAGGTCAAGAGTCCGTAACTGAAAGCCGATAAATGCATTCATTAACCCTTTTTCTTTTTTTATCTCTGCCTGGGTTTCAATCCCCATTGGTGTAAAGAGGTGCTGGTCGGCAAAGTCAAAAACAGTCGTTGAGGACACTTGCCGGATAACCTCTGCCAGCAGAAAATTGGCAGCAAAACCGGCGACCGGGTTACGTTTTCCGTCCAGCTCCGAAAGCGCCTGAATTGAAGCACCTATCTTGTCTCCGGCATAAAAAAGGTTCCAGTACTCTGGGGGACCATCCCCCCAGATCAGGGGTGCCTGGACCCGCAGAAGGTCTGCAATCGTCAGGGGCAGGTTGCTTTGTTCCTGCCTTTGGGGAAAATGTTCCGGGAAAAGATCGGCAAGGGGCTGAGCCGGGCCGGTCAGCATCTGCTCTTCAATGGCAATTCCGATCAATGCATGTAAAATAGGAGCATTCAGTGAATGAAGATAGTCCTTTTCATGCGGCCCTCCCATCCAATAGTATTTTTCATGGACGGTCTTGCCATTCCTGATGATAATCATGCTCCTGACCACCGGCAGCCTCGCTTCAATATATTCGGCAGCCTTTTTCAGCCGTTTTGTATCAAACCCCTGGTCTGCAGCTTCAGCCGGGTTCCACTGTTTCTTTTCTATATGAACTCTCTGGTCACCGAAATTAGCAGCGATAAATAAAATGCCGCTGGTGACAGCAGTCAACAGGCCCAGATAAATCAGCAATCCTTTCAGTCTGCGTTTCATATCATTCCTATGACCCGATAACTCCGGCTGCCTTGTTTTGCTGCTTGGTATTAGAGCTCCCATACAATGCACTGAGCAAGGCAGGTGCCAGCATTACGTCCGCCAGAAAGGCGACCAGCAATGAGAATCCCATTATCAGACCAAAATCACTGATAACCTTTAATGGACTGAATAGACGCAGCCAGAAACAGCAGACAAGTATCAATGTTGTTGTTATCAGGGCTCTGCCGGCTGACCGCAAAGTTTGGTTGACCGCGATTTCAACATCCCCGGTTTTCTGATAGTAGTTACGGAAGTTATGAAAAAAATGGATCGTGTCGTCCACCGCCACTCCGATAACAATACTGCCGCCAATCAGGTTATATGTGTTAAGTGGAATATCCAGAAGCCCCATAAGACCGAGTCCGGCAACAATCGGGTACATGTTGGGGATCATGGCCACCAGCCCTAATTTTACATCTCCCACTGCCACTATCATGAAAAGCGTAATGATAAAAAAAGCTAAAAAATATCCTATGGCAAGGTTACTCATCATGGAGTCTATCACCTTCGAATTGATGGCAACCGCCCCTGTGACAACAATCTTAACGTCTTTACCGAACAGTCTGGAGGCAAAGTTCTCAAGCTTTTTGACAAAACGAACATCCATGGCCGCATCTTTCCAGTACATCATGGCGGTAAAGCGGGCCAGTCTGAAATCCTCATCAGTATAATTTTTCAGGTAATCAGGCCCCGCCTCTTTAAACTCCGTTAATTGCCGTTCAATTAAATAGTCATCCTGAGGAATTACATGGTGCCCTGGATCATCACCATGCCAGGTCTGGTTGGTTTTTTTAAGTATATCCAGTATCGAAATAATATTACCCGTATACGGCCTGCCGGAAATAGCGTTCTGGTCCAGAGCAAAATCCTCGAGCTCCTCCAGACTGTTTAAAAATTCATGGTCCAGAATTCCATTTTCCCTGCCGGTATCGATAATTACTTCCAGGGCCCTGAAGCCGCTGGTTTCATCTTCAATGAGTATGGTTTGTTCAATAAAAGGGTCATCTTCCGAAAAATAATGCAGCATATTATGGGAAAAATTGAACTTAAAAAATCCGGGCAGGAGGATAATAAAAGCAATAAAGGACAGGATGTAAATATCGTGGGCATGATGGATGCCGGTGCGTCCCATCCAGATGAGAACCCGGTTATAGATTGATGTTTCATAGAGCATTTCACGCTCTTTACCCGGCAGAACCTTGAGTATCGACAGAAGAGCCGGCAGAAAGACCAGGGTCAAGGCCAGGCAGACAGCAATGCCGATTGCTGCAAAAATACCTAAATGGGCCACAGGTGCTATTTCGGTAAAGGAAAAGGACAACAGGCCCACAATGGTTGTCAGGCTGGTCATGATAATCGGCACCCCGGAATGCTCCAAAGTACGGATAATCGCCCTCATGCGGCCTATCTTCTTCTGATACTTGAAGAATACCACCATAAAATGGATAGGAGCGGTCAACCCCACGGACAGAAGAATGGAGGGCAACATTGAAGAAGTCAGGGTAAAGGGCACCCCGGTTAGAGCCATCAATCCCAGAGTCGCTGCAAGTCCCATAATGACTACAAACTGAGGAAGAAATATTCCGGAAACCCTGCCGAAAAGAATGGCCATAAAGAAAAAGGTCAGCATCAATACCAGCAGGGACATGGTCAGCATGTCTTTTCTAATTATTGGTTCTACATAGAATTGATAGGCAGGGGTGCCGCTGAAAGCAATACTGAAATTTTCAGCATTATACTCCTTGATGACCGTTTCCATTATGCCCAGAATGGCTATGTTCTCAACCTGTGAAATAGACTTGACAACCTTGTCGCCGGAAGAGACTTCCTGGTCCACCACTCCCCTGCCATAATTTTTTATCCTGCTGCCGTCATCGGTCAAGGCTGAAACAGCCTGGGTTTTGATGACCATGATCATGGAGTCCCCATTGGGGGTAATATAGGAATTCCTGTATAAGGGATAGGCCAGTGCCTTTTCCTTGAGAATATCTGCCTGCTCTTTGGTTTGCGGCAGATATTCAAAAAAATCGTTTACCTGCAGAGTGCCGTCCTGACCCTCAATATAACGGGCATTTATCAGGGAATTGACTTCACTTAAAAGGGGGAGGGTACTCTCCAGGTCACCATGAAATTTTTTAAGCCTGTCAAGAAAGTGGACGCTGAAAATATCTTCTGACTTGATCAGAAGCACAATCTTGTCATCCCTGCCGAACATATCCCTGAATTTTTGATAATCCTGAATTGCCTGATTGTGTCCTTTAAATGAACTCTCCAGGCTTGTAGCTATATTAATCCGGGGTATGTAGGTACTTAAAAAGCCGACACCAAGAACAATCAGAAACAGCAGAACATAGCGGAATCTTATTACCTGTATGCCAAACAAACCAAGCCATTTCTCAGCCTTTTGCTTAAAATCAAATAGTTGGTCCACTTCCTCTTCCTCAGGAGTTCTTTGCTTTTTGCTCACTCCGTTTCTCCATCGGAATCACAAACATCAACATAGCAGGGATAACAAAAACGGTGCACACTGTGGAAACCGCCAAGCCGCCCAGCAGAACACTGCCCAGTCCTCTGTACATCTCCGAGCCTGCGCCCTGTACCAGGACCAGCGGCATCATCCCGAAGATGCTTGTGGCGGCGCTCATATATATTGGCCTCAGGCGGCTGCGGGTGGAATCCAGAACAGCATCATAGTGACTCATGCCCCTGTTGTGAAAATTATTCAGGGCCTGATGCACGATAAGAATAGCGTTATTGACCACCACACCGATCAGGATGACAAAGCCGAGCATGGTCAGGACATCCATGGGTTGCGGCACAAGAAAGATATTGAGCAGCTTCAAACCGATGAAGCCGCCGGCACCGGCTAATGGTACCGTCAGCATAATTATCATGGGATAGATAAAATTACTGAACAAAGACGCCATGAGCAGGTAGGCGATAAGAGCTGCCAGGACAAAGTTCCACTGCAGGACCTTACGGGTTTCAATAAGTTTATCCGCTGCACCGCTGATGCCTACTTCCAGCCCGTCAAACAAGCCCTCGGCACGAACAGCAGGAATTATTTCCAGGTCTATTATTTCAAGAGCCTCCTGCAGCGGCATATCACTGGGAGGGGTGATCTGCAGAGTAACCGTTCTCTTTCTTTCCAGATGACGTATCTGGGTCATTCCTGAGGTATACTCCAGGGTGGCGAGGCTGGAGACCGACACCACCTGTCCTTTCGGGGTCGAGAGCAACGAATTAAAAAGATCTTCAGGGGTTTCTATGCCGGTATCGTCAGACTTAATTATAAGATCAATCTTCTTTTTTCCATCCTGCTTGAAGTCACCGACATATGTGCCATCCATCAAGACATCAAGCGCCACGCCAAGTTCGCGTGAACTCATGCCGTTTGCCTTGAGGCGGCCGCGGTTCGGGATGATCTGTGCCTCCGGGTAGGACAGCTCGATAGATGGAACCGGCCGCACCTGTGCTCCGTCAATATCATCACGTATTTTTTCAAAAAGCCTGGTGGCAGCGGCAACGATCAGATGCAGGTCATCACCGCTTATATCAAGCTCAACGCTGCGCCCGGCACCGATGCGGCGTGAAAAAATCCCCGGCTGTAAACTTACGCCATACATGCCAGGAATACTGTATATCATGCGGTTGAATAAAGGCCGCAGCTCTCCGGCGCGATCCCAGTGGGTGCTCAGGGCCCCGACAATGTTGAAGCCCTCCCGGCCGATATAAAACATATCGGCAATTCCCGGCAGACCGTTTACGTCTTTGCCAAGATGGGGTTTGGCAATCCGGGTGAAATGATTGCCGATCTCCAGGAGTTCGTTATTGGATAATCCGGGTGGCGGCACCAGGATGCTGAGTATAAAATTACGGTTTCCCTGGGGCAGGTATTCCATTTTCGGCAGCAGGGCCCAGACACAGAAAACAGCAAGCGCCGTCAGGGAGCCTATTGTTACAATCCTGGTTTTCCAGTTGCGAATGGCAAGTGCCACCAGGTTAATTATCCCGTTGGCAAGCCACGTACCGCTGTTGACGAGTATGCTTTTGCCATGCTCTCTTTTCCCGGTTCCAACGCTGAAGAACTTGTTTGAAAACATGGGAATTACCGACACTGACACAAAAAGGCTGAGCGATACCGCCGTTACCACGGCAATGGCTATGTCGCGGAACAACTGGCCGGCTTCTTCCTGAATAAAGACAATGGGTAGAAAAACCGCAACTGTCGTGACAGTTGAAGCAAAAACAGCCCCCCATACCTCCCTGGTCCCCTCAAGAGATGCGTCATAAGCAGATTTTCCCATCTTGCGATGCCGGTCAATATTCTCGATGACCACAATGGCATTATCAACCAGCATGCCAACTGCAAAAGCAATACCGGCCAGGCTGATAACATTGAGATTCCTCCCCATGATATCAAGCACGGTAAAGGTGCCGACAATGCTGATGGGTATAGCCAGCCCCACAATAGCTGTGGCCCGCAGACTCCTTAAAAACAACAGGAGCACTGCAATGGCCAGCAGACCGCCGAATATGATGTTCTGCTTGATAAGATCAATGGCGCCGCCAATATAGAAGCGCTGGTCATAGAGCCAGTGGAAATACAGCTTATTGGGTTTGAGCTTGGTTTCGTTAAGCCACTTGACCGTCTCCTCCAAGCGGTCAGTCATTTCCAGAATGTTTGTTCCCGGTTCAGGTCGTATGCCGATTGCCATGCCCCCGGTGCCATTATGCAGGACCACGCCGTTTTTCTTGGCATAGCCAAAATCAATATCTGCCACATCCTGAAGCAGGACACGTTTCCGGCCATCGGAACGGAGCACGACATCACGAATATCATCAACCGAGTTAAATTCAGCCTTGGTTCTGATGCGATATTTCTGTCTGCCGACCTCAAGCGTTCCGGCTGATGTATTTATATTTTCCTTTTGCAGGGCATCTATCAGGTCGTAGACAGTCAGACCAAGGGCCGCCAAACGGTCAGGCCGCACAACAACGTGCATTTCCTGCTTGGTTCCGGCCCCGATAAACAGGTCCGAAACGCCTTTTACCCGCTCAAGATGCTGACGGATCTCGTTTTCAAAAAAGGTGCGGTAGGTTTCAACATGCCGTGTATTGCTTTCTGTTGTTTTTAGAATGATCCAGACAACGGGTGATGTAGAAGCGCCTGATGCGTTGACCACGGGCTTATCCACATCATTGGGATAGGAGGGCACTTCATTGAGCTTATTGGACACCCTGGTCAGAACTTCCTCAACTTCGGTGCCCACCTTGAATCGTAAAGTCACCGTACCCCGGCCGTTCTGGGATTCACTCTCCATCTCGACCAGGTTCGGCAGCCCCTTCAGGGTATTCTCCTGCTCTTCTATTATTTCCCGTTCAATCTCGTATGGGGTGGCGCCGCGCCAGGTGGTTGTAACCTTGATCTCGGGCTCTATAACTGTGGGGCTGAGTTGAAACGGCAGACGCTTCAGGCTTATAAAACCAAAGAGCAGGACAATGATGATGACTGAAATAACAGTCACCGGCTTTTCTATGGAATAACGAATTATGTCCATATCGATCTATATTATTTTCTGAATTGCAGGGGCATTTCATCTTCCACTCTTTTGCAGCCCTTGACAATGATCTGCTGGCCTTTTTCAAGACCGGTTCCGGTGACTACCGCCTGCAGCCCGACATATCCGGCAACCTCCACCGGGACCTCTTTCGCCTTATTATCAACGGCCAGAAAAGACCATGGTTTTGCCGTATTTATCTGACAATTGCGTCCCTGGGGAACCAGAAGTCCCTGCGGTTTTACCGCCTTTAGGCAATGAGACAAGCGCTTCAAGCCCCTCAACAATACCGTTTGAATCTTTCAGGCTGAACTTGGCGGTAAATGTGCGTGTGGCATTATCGCCCTTGGGGATGAATGTACTGTAATTTCCGCTATGTTCCCTGCCGCCTATCCTGATTCGGACTTCTCTGCCTTTTTCAAGGTGCTCAAGGATTTCAATGGGCACGTTAACCCAGACATCAATGCTGCTGTTATCTGCTATAGCAGCAATATTGCCGCCCTTGGCAACCCATTCGCCGACCTCAACTGATTTGTCAATAACAATGCCGCTGAATGGCGCTGATATGCTCTTTTTACTTTTTGTTATGAGTAATTTATTATGCTTGGCTTCAAGAACAGCGGAGAGTTTTTCCAAGCGCATCTGTTTGGAATGATATGAATCATGGTCGGTTTCAGAAATGGACCCGTCCTTGTAAAGCGAATCAATCCTGTTAAAGTCACGCCGGGCATTCTCCAGATCTACAAGGTTTTGCTCATATGCCGCCCTGGCACCAATTATTTCGGATTCAAGCAGTTGCGAATCAAGCAGAACAAGCAGCTCCCCCTTTTTGACCTTATCCCCTTCAACAAAATTGGTCTTTCGAACCAGCCCTTCAATGTCGGTTGCAACATGGGAGACCCTGGCAAAGTAAGTTGTGCCGACAAACTCAGATTCCGCCTGAATGGCACCTTCTTCCACTGCAACTGTGGTTACGAGCAAAGGTGGTCTTTTTGACTTTTTAACCGGTGTTTTCTGATTTGCCGCCAGACTGATACTTGCCAAAGCGACAAGAAATACAATAAGTAAAGCGACCACCATTCTGAATGTATGGGACCGACTCATATCCATCACCATTTTCTTTCAATTTCGTTTTTTTAAAATGCCGATTTTTTTGTCTGTTTTCATCATGAAAAATTACGAACATTTAATATTACATAAAAAAGCCAGATAAAACTATCAGGGAAACACCTGAAATAAGGACTCTAATTCCCTTGTTGTAACGTTTTTTTGTGAGAATGGTTAATGAGTGAGAATTTGATTCACTGTTCAGCAATGTCAGATGGTCTAATAGGAAAAGTCAACATGTGATAATCTTGACTCTATGAGGGATGTCTGCCCGTTGAGATGTCCACCAGACATGCCAACCTTTCAGGAATTATTCATGAGGTCAAATTTGTGGCAGCAGTCAATAATTTTCAGTTAGGATTTAATATTAAAATCTTTACTTCATTTGAAGGAATGTCAAAATGTCAAGCCTGACTCGCTACTCACCAGAAAAATAAAGTAAGGAACTTATAGAACAAAGCATGCGAAGCATAAAAAAACACGAGGACATTTTTAACCATCCAAAAGGGAAAATGAACAGCAGCAAGACCAATGGATTTTATAGAAAAAAGGAAGGCCCCACTGCATACATAATTCCAGAAGGCGTAGAGCGTCTTAAGCGAGACTTGTGGAGGGCATGCAGTGAGGCATTACCTACAGTAGAACACTTAATTTATTAAATACAACAATATAGAAAACATGACAAGAAATAATTAAGGGAAACAAAATGGATAGCACACCAGGACATGGCAGACAGAAGAAACACAAGTGATATCAATTGGTTGATTTGTCCTTAGTGGGAACTAACATAGCGGGGGTCTGAGCATCTATACTAATCCCGGTAGAGTTTTATCATTATAGAGTTTCATCATTATCTTGTAATATCTTGCGTCTTCCTTAGGATAAGTTGTCATTACCAATTTCCCTAGCTCGCCCTTTGAGCGATTATAGATTTCATGTACTTCACAGGATGTACAATATCCAATCTTTTGTGCAGTCGTACCTTGAATTTTGCCACCGCACAAAGTTCCAGCGACTGCCCAGCAACTATGCCCCATCCCTTCCTTTGACGCTATACACTCACCCAACTCATTTACTTTCTTTCCACCCTTTTGTCTTTCGCATTTTTTAATTTCCCAGCAGTTTAACAATTTCTTGTTCATGAATTTCCTCCATGTTTCAAAAAGGAATACTGCCAGCTATTATCTTAATTTTCAAAAGGCAGAGCCCTTTACAAGCTCTGCCTTCAACTAAAACAAATATTAAACCTTATTAGCCAGTAGCGTTAGCTTTCAAAACGCAGACTTGTTGACCTGTTTCAATACTTTTCAAAAGCCCCCTCTGTCTTATAACTTCGTGTAACTCTTTTTTGCTTAAAATAGATGGGTCTTCTTTAAGTAGATACACGACACAGTCTCTACAGGTATTTGAAACATCACGATAAGCCTCTATCCTTTTGGCAATTTCCCAACATGGAGTCTCTGGTTCACGCCTGGCAGGACAATCAAGATCATCGCAACTCATAATTTCCCAGCATTTATAATTAGGATAAGAATTCATCCGCCCATCATTTTCACTTTTAACTATATTTTATAAGAATCTCATCAGCTCTGCGAAAATCCTTAGGTAACAAGTCGGGCGGAACTTTTTTTCTGCCTAAAACAGTTGTGACTTTATATCTTGCACATATTGTAAAATTCCAGCAGCAATATATCTTTTTCATCGTGTCCGATGCTGTTGGCATATTCTTTAGCTGGTCGTTAAAAAACGGACATTTTGCTAACAACTCACAATCTGACATAATTTGCCCTTTAGCAGTTAAATAAAAAATAGCCTTTCCCGCACCATAGGGATGTTTGGGGCGTCCTTGTTGAGAGGCAGGCGAAACCTGCGTGGACAGTGTGGGAAAGACTATAAATTCAAAAAATGGGAGTAAATTCAACAGGAGGAGTTGTTCCTTTTAAAAACAGAGAACATATCGTGTTTGCCAGGCTGATTACTTCCAATTTTAATAGACGCACCTAAATAGATATATCACCTTAGACAGAATTATTGGTTTGGGAGACTATTGCAATATGCAAAGAATGGGAGTATATGCGTAGGTTCAACCTACGAATGAAAGGAGGTGGGACCTGAGGTTTGTTTTTTTGCCCTTGATTTTAAATTTTATGCGCAAGTTACGACGATGAAAGTCAACCGCACTTGAAGTGATGCCAAGCAGCCTGGCTATTTCCTTGTTTGTTCGGCCCTGCCTTATGAGATCAGCAACCTGGATTTCCCGTGGTGTCAATTCGCTATATTCAAAGGCAAGTCTTCGTGAAAAGGAAGAAGTGATCTCATCTATGTTTGATTTTATGATGTCGATGAAAAATGTTTCTTCTTCTGTTGACAGCCTGGATTCAAGTTCTGTCAAATAAGGAAGCAACAAGTTCTTGATATTGGTCCTCATATTTTCTTCTAAATCGTCTTTCGTCTGGCTGCTCTCCCTTAATAAAACCTTTAACGCAATGTTAACTTCTTCAAGACTCTTTCTTTCTTTTTCCAGTTCCTCCTCGGCCTGCTTGCTCTCGGTGATGTCCCTCTGTTGACTGGAATAGGCAAAAATCTCACCTTTCTCATTGGTTAAGGGTGCAATTTCCATTTCACAGGGGAAGATACTACCATCCTTTTTTTTGTTGAGAGCCTCACCCCTCCAAGTCTTGCCCGACGAAACGGTTTGATAAATGTCCTTTCTGAATCTTTTCTGAAATGGTCTCTGCGTTTAGAAAATCAGGTGTGCGGCCAATGACTTCTTCTTGAGTGTATCCGTATAGTTTTGTAAAAGCCGGGTTGGTCCAATTTATTTCGAAGTTCGTGTTCGTGGTGATTATTGCAGATACAACTTGCCTTGAAACCTGGCTCAGGAAATATAACTTCTCCTCAGCCTGCTTGCGGTCGGTAATATCACGGACATGTTCAACTACTCCGGTTACCTTGCCCGACTCATCAATAATGGGAAAAGAGAACAGTTCGTAGGGTGCCCTTCACTTCTCCCCCTAAAGTTAACGGAACCTCATTCATTTCCAACCGTCCACTTTCTAATGTCCCGGATTGTTGGGCAAATTTCACATGGTTTGGATCTTCCCGTGATAGACTTCATAACATTTTTTCTTCCCTTCAAACGGCAGCAGATGAGCATACAATTCACGCATAACTTTATTTGCCCGGACAACTGTTAAATCCGTATCAAGAATACTTATGCCATCCTGTATCGCATCGAAAACGACATTCAGAAACTCCTCGCTCTGCTGAAGTTCTGTCTCGAGCCTTTTCTGTTGAGTAATATCATCAAAAATAAATAGCAGGTAATTGTTCTTATCTATTGAAAAAGGTAAAAAATGACCGTTGGCGGAAAGTTTCTTCCCAAAAGTGGACGTTAATGTGGCTTCTTTGTTTATTGTTTTCTGGGTCTTAACCGCTTTGTTGGCTGCCTCTAAAAGACCGGATCTCTTCCACGATTCTATATGAAAATAGTTTTGTGAAAGGACTTGTTCTCTTGTTGCACCAATAATTTTTCCTATAGACTTATTGGCTTCAATACATTGTCCGGAAGAGTTATAAATGGTCATCCCTATAGGTGAATCTTCAAAGATCTTTTGATAAAATTCAAGTTTCTTATTTATATCTTGTTTGCCATCATCGTTTCCTGGTTCGACTGACTGAGATTGAACCTGCTGCAATTCTTTGATAAGCTCAGCCTTGGTCATATCGGAATATTTTTTCAAAGCACACTCCTTTACTGCTGTTGATCAATTACCGTGCAAACCATATAAACAGATCATTTTTTATTCCCAATATTGCACTATTCCTTGAGAAGGCGCAATCGTATTTCGGGGAAGTCTTTTCAACAGGAAGATACAAAAAAAATTAGAATACTGTAATTGTGGATGTTAATCAGAACTTGAAAGGCGGTTTGATGAAGTCCTCATTGCCAACATGTTGACTTTCAGCAACCTCAAAATAGGTCAAGATGTCAAGCCTAACCCATTTTTAATATATTATATTGCAAGACCGGACCCCGGCTTCCCTCTATTTGAACCTCAGCTAGCAGGTGTTGCTAAATTTAATTAATGGTCAGTATTCATAACAAAAAAGCCGTGGAGTATTTCCCACAGCTTTTTTTGTTATGAATTGTATTGTGCGGTTTAATCTAAATTAGGCTACCATCCGCCACGACCACTTCGGTGTTTCCCTTGTCTGTTCTGCCGTTCTGCCCGGAGTTCTATTGCGAGTTCCTGCTGTTCCGGGCTCATGATTTCGTGTATCTGGCTGTGCATCCGTGCCCTGGAAACAGCCATCTCAACGTGGATTTTCGCTTTTTTCTCGGCAATTGTTCGGATTGCATTCTCATCAAAGGTTGCCTCATCCGTTAATTGCCGCATCTGCTCTTGATACTCCCGCATATTTTCCCGCAGGGCCTGAATGGCACCTCTTTCTTCCTCGCGGATTGCCTTAATTTTCTCCTGCTGCTCGTCGGAAAGCCCAAGAAGTTCGGTTACCTTTTCATACCTATTCTGTTTGTGGCGATTGCCGCGCCATTCATTTTCGCAATACTCAGATCCTGACATGCCCGGCTGGCCATATCCACCTCTATTACCTTGGTAGGCATTAGCCGTGAGACTGCCAACAGTCATTATACAAATTGCAAGTGTCGCTACGATAAGTTTCTTTTTCATGGTGTTCTCCTTAATTATTGGTTGAATTAAATAAATGTGTTGCTCTCTTGATGAACAATGTAGCAACTGAATAAGGAGGAAATGTGGAAGAAATAAGGAAAGAGACGGAAGAGTAAAAAATAATCTGGTAAGCAGCTTCCCTGTATGATAATCAGGTAACTATTCGGTGGTTAAAGCTATTTTTAGGAATCAAACCGATTGTTTATATAATCAGAATGTGAAGTATGATTACTCAGGAGGTAAAACGGTGTTCATCAGTATTAAATATAAATTGTTTGCAACATTGCTGGCTGCGGTGCTCATTGTGGTTGTCGGCATGTTCTTTCTGATCCACTGGAGTTTTGATCGCGGTTTTTTAAACTATGTCAATACAGTGGAGTCAAAAAGATTGGACTCCCTTGCTCAACATCTCCAGGAAGCATATTCTGCTCAGGGAGAATGGATGTTTTTACAAGACAACCCGCTGCTCTGGCGTCAGTTCCTGGCTGCCTCCACCCCTGAGGGCCCCCAACAGTTTGACCCTCTGGAAGATGGTATTTCACCCCGAGAACTCAGAAATAGACGCCACCCACCAGGCACAGGAAGTGAATTACGACAAGGACAAAATCGCCGCCATAACTTTCGGAAGGAGATGAAGCATCTCTTTGAGTTCCGGGTCGTGCTGATGGACGCGGAAAATAATGTGGTGATTGGCCCTCGGCAATATCCTGCAAACATGGAAAAGATTCCCTTAAAGCACGAATCGGTTCTGGTTGGTTTTCTTGGCCATATTCCCCAAAAAGATGTACTGGCCAAGCATCAATTGCAGTTTGTTCAGGAACAGAAAAAATCATTTACCCTTATATCTTTAGTTATTGCAGCTCTTGCCACCTTGATATCCTTTCCTTTGGCCAGCAGACTGGTTCGCAGGACAAACGCGTTGGCCAATGGGACCCACCGTCTTGCCGCCGGTAAATATGGCACTAGACTTGAAAAGGGGCCGGCAGATGAACTAGGCCAGTTGACCCAGGATTTTAACAGCCTGGCCCTGACCCTTGAAAAGAATGAACAGGGACGCAGACAATGGGTAGCTGACATATCCCATGAGCTACGCACCCCCCTTGCGGTATTGCGCGGTGAGATTGAGGCATTGCAGGATGATGTGCGCCAATTTACACCTGAGGCCATTCATTCATTGCATTCTGAAGTAATGCGGTTGAACCGGTTAGTGGATGATCTTTTCCAGCTTTCCATGTCTGATATAGGTGCCTTGACGTATAGAAAAGAGAATGTCGATGGAGCCGCAATTTTGAACCATGCAGTAGATCTATTCAGGCCTGAATTTGCTAAAAAAAATATTACCCTGACGGTAAATGCACCGGCAGAAGGTGAACTATATCTTTTTGGTGATCATGAACGACTGCACCAGCTCTTTGATAACCTGCTGAGCAATTCGTTGAAATATACCGATGCAGATGGAGAGTTGCGTATCCGTTGTCAAACAGCTGGCGGAGAAACGGAAATTCTTTTCCAGGACAGCAGTCCAGGCGTTCCGGCAGCAGATATTGATAGGTTGTTTGAACGCCTTTTTCGGGTGGAGAATTCCCGTAGTAGAACTTCTGGCGGCGCAGGTCTTGGCCTGGCAATATGCAGAAATATTGTTGAGGCCCATGGCGGGACCATTGCGGCAGAACCCTCTCCGCTTGGCGGTGTATCTATCAGGGTGACCCTGCCCTTTGGAGAGAAATCATGACCAAAATTCTGATAGTGGAAGACGAACAGAAAATTGCCGAATTACTGAGAGACTATCTTATACAGTCCAGTTTTGACCCAACAATTCTTGATAATGGTCTTGATGTTGTTCCCTATGTGAGGGAGAACAAACCAGATCTTATTATATTGGACTTAATGTTGCCGGGCCGTGATGGCATGGAAATATGCAAAGAAATACGTACGTTTACCAACCTGCCGATAATCATGGTAACAGCCAAGGTGGAGGAGATAGACAGGTTGCTGGGACTTGAGCTGGGCGCTGATGATTATGTCTGTAAGCCTTTCAGCCCCCGTGAGGTAGTAGCCCGGGTCAAGGCAGTATTACGAAGGACAAGTGGCACAACAACCATTCAGGCCAAAGAACTCATCCTCGATGAAGCTCGTTATCAGGCATCTTTGCACGGAATTGATCTTCAACTCACAGCAGTGGAATTCAAGCTACTCAGTTTTCTGGCGGCCCATCCGGGACGAATCTATTCCAGGAACCAGTTGATGGAACAAATATATACTGATCCTCGAATTGTCAGCGACCGAACCATTGACAGCCATATAAAAAAACTCCGCAAGAAGATTGCCGCGTTGAGCCTGGATGAGGAGTTGATTGGATCGGTTTATGGGGTGGGATACAAATTTATCTGAAGGATACAATTCCCTTTACAGTTTAAAAAATTACTCTACAACTAATCTTTCCTCAAACAGCAAAACCGCCAGAAGCTCCAGTCGGGCTATCTCATTGAAACCCTTAACTTTCCGTAAAAAACGCTCAATAAATGAAACTACATTTGCAAAAGGTCTGTGTCAACAGGATTTTCAGAAAGTTGCGCCTCCCCGCAAAAGGGCCATATGTCCGGTTCTGCGGTTTATTTTAAAGGCAGGACAATTTTTTCATTGTTTATGTGTTTTCGAACATGCTATAATACATATTTTCAATGCTACTTTGTGGCAGCACTTTTTTGCACCGCGCCTGGTCCCCAGCCCATTTGTCTTTACCATGAAGACCAAACTCCAAGTGGAGAAAATCACATGAGAAAAGACTTAAATTTTTTTGATTTCCTGGCTCAGATTCCCTGGTGGATCAGTGTCAGTCTGTCTGCTTCTTTTTATCTTTTTCTACAATACGGTATCCCCTACTTTGAAAATCAGGGCTCCCTTGTCAATGAGGCCCATGTTTCACTCGGCCCTGTGTTTGCGCCGGTGGTTGCACTGGCTCTCCTGGCACCTGTCACCTTCTCGTTTCTCAAATCCAGCAAGAAGAAAAAGCTGCATGACCTGAGGGAAGATATCAAGGCAATCCAGGATCTTTCATGGCCCGAATTGAAAGTAACAGGTAGCTGAAGCCTACGGACTGGCAGGATACCTGATCATGGAAAACGATCCCTATACCTCTGATGCCAGTGTTGACCTTGTCATGCGCAAAAGCGCCAACCTCTACCTCCTGCAATCCAGGTATTGGCGGAACAGGAAAGTCGGTCTGCGGGAAGTGAAAAAACTTTCCTCCCTCATGCATGAAAAACAGGCCAGCGGCATTTTTCTTTTGACAACTGGCATCTTCACTAAAAATGCCCGCCGCTTTGCCATAGGCAGGCCGATTAACCTTGTTGACGGCATACAACTTGTGGAACTGCTTGACGACATTAAGAAGAACGGGCCACCTCCAAACGCTTCACATTAAAATAAATAATTCAATCCCTCCGCACCTCTTATAGCCCGAAATACTTCCCTGTTTTTATTTTTAGGTTGTTTATGGCAATACCCCTGTGCTATAAAACATAAAGCATACCACATTGTAGCACCTTATATACTATCCGCTAACGGCTTTTCTTCTTATATACGGTGGGAAATGAATGCATTGAGGAGGCAGCAATGGTTGATATCTCATTTGAAATCAATGGAAAAATTGTGCAGCCGGACGACATGACGGATGCCCTGGATATTCTTTTTTTGAAACATATCAGGGAAAAAACAAATAGCTCTTTAGCGTCAATCTTCTGTACCGAGCATGGTAAAAAACCTTCCATCATTGTCAGGGGGGAAACCATCGACAACCTGAATTTTGAGGTATCCGGATGCTGTGATGACCTTATTAATAAAGTAAATAAACAATTAAATAAACGCGGATGAGAATAAACATTTCAATTGGAACAGCATAAGAAAAACAGGCTGGAATGGAGTTGTGGTATTATTTATTTGTCGATTTAAAAGAATATATTGCTATTAGTTATATTAGTGTTTATGTTTAACAGAGTTCACGTGCAGTAAATGTTTGTAGTCAGTAATTACAGAAGACACACCGCACTTATCGATTAAGAAAGTGCGGTTTTTTGTTTTTAGGGCTTGCAATAACAAGACTGCCAACCCGGTTTATCCAGAGATTCACCGGGGCCCTATTAATGAGTGGTTCCCAAAGGAACCCGTAATAAAGGAGTAGTACAAGATGGCAGAAGGTACAGTAAAATGGTTTAATGATGCTAAGGGTTTTGGTTTTATCGAGCAAGATGGTGGCAAAGACGTATTCGTTCACCACACAGCCATTCAGGCAGATGGGTTTAAATCCCTTGATGAGGGTGCACGCGTTTCGTTCGACATTGTCGATGGCGCTAAAGGCCCCGCTGCTGCGAATGTTGTAAAATTATAATATTCAGCAATAGACCACATAAAAATGGACTGCTTTTTGCAGTCCATTTTTTTTTGCCGAATAGCATGAGTAATAAAGTTCTCAGCCACAGAGGCATTTATACCCCTCAAGGGGGTACTAAAAAGAGTGCCCTTCAGGGTGCAAAGTTTTAAAAACTAATGCTAGTAATATATTTTTTCTCAACATACCAACTATCCCCCATCGCTCATTAATTTTTCAGTCTCCCTCTCTCTTTCAATCGCTGTCCAGAACGGAACGGATCTTGCCCGCAAGTGAAACCGGCAGGAGGGGCTTGTTAATAAACGTTATGCCCTGGTCGAGACCGTCGCGCTCTGCAATAACGTTATCCGTATACCCTGACATCAGCACTGTCTTTATCTCCGGGCATTCATTCCGGGCAATCTCGCTTAATTCCCGACCGTTCATGCCGGGCATAATGACATCAGACAAAAGCAGATCAATGTTTTCCTTGGATGACCTGCAGAATTTCAATGCCTCATCGCCGCACGCAGCTACCAGAATAGTATATCCAAGGGGTTCCAGCGTATCCAAGATAAGTTTTCGAATAGAGGAGTCATCGTCGACAACCAGTATTGTCTCTGTACCATGGGGCATGGCACTCGCTTTGGTAAACCCTCTTTTTTCAAGTGGTTCGTCAACCACAGGCAGATAAATCTTGAATGTCGTTCCCTGTCCCGGCTCGCTGTAAACAAATATATGACCATGATGCTGCTTCACTATGCCGTAAACAGTGGACAATCCCAGGCCTGTGCCCTTTCCCATTTCCTTGGTGGTAAAAAACGGCTCAAATATTTCCGCCTGAACCTCCTGGCTCATGCCCTCGCCTGTATCGGTAACGGTCAATACAGAATAGGTGCCTACTTTGACTCCCTTATGATGCTGCGCATACATCTCATCAAGAAAAATTTCTCCGGTTTCAATGGTAAGGTCGCCTCCGCATGGCATGGCGTCCCTGGCATTGACAATCAGGTTCATGAGAATCTGCTCTATCTGGCCGATATCAGCCTTGATATTACCGATTGAATCAGTGGTTATTATATCCATGTTGACGTCTTCACCGATCAACCTGCCCAGCATTTTGCCCATGTCATTGACAATGGGGTTCAGGTTGACCACCTTCATTTCCATGACCTGCTTGCGGCTGAATGCCAATAATTGCCGGGTAAGGCCCGCAGCCCTTTCCCCTGCATGATATATATCCTCGACCATGGCCCTGACCGGGTCGCCTTCAGACAGTCTTGAAATGGCGATTTCGCCGTAACCGAGTATGGTTGTAAGTATATTATTAAAATCATGGGCCACCCCACCGGCCAGAATGCCCACAGCTTCCATTTTCTGATTCTGGCGCAGTTGGGTTTCCAGTGCGACATTATGCATCCTTGAAGCAATCTGGGAGGCGACCCCCATAAGAAGATTGATATCCCTTTGCAGCAACTCCTTTTTACTGTTGACATTGCTTACAGCCAATACCCCTAATGATTCCTCCTCATAAACGATCGGACAGATGATAATGGACTTGATGCCCATCTGTTTTGACAATTCATATGTTCTCGCTGAGTGTCTTTTTTGTACATCTTCAAGACTGTTGTACAGAGTCGGCTCTTTATTGAGAAAAACCCCTGTGAACAATCCTTTGTGAGAGGGGTTATTAAGATAAAAGGTGATATTTTTAATAGTTGCAAACTCCTCATCCGTAAAACCATAACCGGCCTGGATTTGGAGCTCTGTTTTCTGTTTATTCGGCAAAAAGAGCATGCCGCGGTCATACCCCAGTCTTTGCTGCAGAATATTAACCACCTCTGAAAAAAGTCCTTCAATATCAGATTCTTTGGCCAGAACCTGGCCGATTTCATTTATCAGCAGCGAATTCTCATAGTTTATTTCTATCTGCTCAATTAATTCGTCAGAGGCCCCCCGCAGATTTTCAACGGTGCTGTGCAGGCCTTTGATTTCAAGTGATCTTGCAAACCAGTTCATCCCCAAAAACAATTGAAACGGAAACCGGGAGTGCAATAGCAAGTACTATGGCCGGAGAGGTAAATAAGACAGCAAGACAGATTATACTTAAAATAACTGCCGCTATATTTCTGATCCTTCTCAGGATAAAAGCAGGGGATTCTTTCCAGGTAACAATATAATGGCAGACATCATCACCTTTAAAGAGGCATTTGGGGTGCTCAATCCTGGGTGGTTTCAAGCTGAAGGCGGACGAAACCGCTTCCCAGTACCCCATCCTGTTCTGGCACTGGTGGGGCCTTTCTACGGTCCCTGGATACGGCGTTACAATAATCTCCACTTTGTTGTGGGCCAGTTTCCGGGGTGCATAATGTGCGGATTTAGAGATCTTATTGGCAATGGTCCCAATCAGTTCATAAAACCGTATCGGGCCCAACAAACCTATAACAGAACCCTTCATGGTTCCCAATGCCTCGGGTGAAGCGGCAAACCGGCCGGCTTCGCGGGCAATGTTCTTATTGCCTGAAAGTTCTACAATCTTCTCATAAAAAAGATTTACCTGTTTCTGTGAAAAAAGATGACCGTCATCCGTAACCTGATAGGGCTCCATCTCGGAATATTGCAGAAGTTCATCTATGTTTACAGTAGGATATTTGTATTTGAGTAACTTCAGATATATTTCGATGCCCCTGCTTCCGTAGAGAGGCTTGTTTTCGTCATACTGGTCTGTCATATATCAAAACCGTTTCAGCAGGCTGCCTTTAACTTCATTAATACAAAAATAGCCTCTCCGGAAATTATGTTTCCCGGCAGAGGCTGTTCTGCTTAACTTTTTTGAGAAGCGCCTTCCATTGAAGTTTTCTCTTAAAGAAGTTTTTTTATAATGTATTAATATTTATACATATTATATACTATGTACTATGTACATTATGCAAGTACCACAATGTGATACCCACACCCCTTAAACGCCTGGCCCTGGCTGATGCAGCTGCAATAATGGCAAATTTTTAAAAATATTTTCACCTTTCCCGGTCACATATCCCATGAAAAATACAATACAAGTAATTCCTGTTATGAATCTGGCACTTGCTTTCATTCCTGTTGTCGCGGTCATTGTGATCCATTACCTCTGGTCGCAGGGATACAGGAACAGCCTCTATGCTGTTTCCCGCATGCTGGTTCAGCTTTTGCTGATAGGATATTTCCTGTCGTACATTTTTGACTCAAATAGCGGTTTGGTCATCCTGACAATTGTGACGGTCATGATTTTTATCGCCAGCTGGATCTCCCTGCGCACCATTAAAAACAAACAGCTGCTCCTCTACCCGAAGGCCCTTCTTTCCCTGATAATAGGAGGGGGTATAACCTTGATTCTCGTTACCCAGTTTGTCTTAAATCTTGCACCCTGGTATTTACCCAGCTATTTTATTCCCCTTGCCGGTATGATCTTTGCCAATGCCATGAACAGCGTAAGCCTTGCCGCAGACAGGCTGGAAGCGGAGATTGACAGGGATGTCGAATATGAGAAGGCACGCAATATTGCTTTCAGGGCATCCCTCATCCCCATTACCAATTCACTGTTTGCCGTGGGGCTTGTTTCCATCCCCGGCATGATGACCGGCCAGATATTATCCGGGGTGTCGCCTCTCATAGCAGCACGATACCAGATTATGGTCATGTGCATGGTGTTTGGTGCAGCCGGAATATCTTCTGCCTGTTTTCTGACACTGGTCAAGCCGGATTTTGCCCGAAAGGATGCGTTGACCTCTCCATAGCAGGCTGAAAAAGACCGAGTTTTTTCTTTTTTTCATATTTTCCTGTTGCCTAGGATAAAATATGTATGCTATATAGTGTGTACTTGAATCTTACTACAACTACATGTTGTATAATAAAGCCTGGTTCTGTTGCAGGCTTTGTTAGACATAAAACTGTACAGCTGCAATAAAGCAGGCCTGAAACTGTCAGAACCCATGGGCATACTGTTCGCACTCGCAAAAGCTCTGGAAGCAAGAGACGACAATACGTCCAGCCATTCATTAAACGTCACAAAATACTCAATGCTGCTCGGCGAGTATCTCGGCCTTGATGCAGAGGAACTTAGGTCCCTGAGCCAGGGCGCCTTGATGCATGATCTCGGCAAGATCGGTATACCGGATAACATTTTGAAAAAACCGGGCAACCTGGATGACTCCGAGTTTGAGATCATCAAAAAACATCCCACGCTGACTTCAGAGATATTAGACTCCCTGGAAACATCAGATCACTTTGCAGCAATTGCGCGCTCCCACCACGAAAGGTGGGACGGCACAGGCTACCCGGACGGCCTGAACGGCGAAAACATCCCGCTCCTTGCCCGCATCGTGGCCATAGCAGACGCCTGGGATGCCATGACCAGCAACAGAGTGTACAGGGATGCCATGAGTGAGAATATTGCGCTCGATATATTTGAAAGGGAAAAAAACTCTGGTCAGTGGGACCCCTACCTGGCAGACAAATTCATTGAACTTATTCGCCAGGGAAAAGGTTCTAATGATTATACTATGTCTGTTTGAGTATTTTTTTTTAAAAAACCTCTCCCTGCCTCTGAGAAGAGATTGATCGTGCCGGTGAAGATTCTGACCTGTCAAAGAACTGATTCAAATAGCATCAGGCGGGTCGTATAATTGCTGTAAAGCAAATCAACGGGCAATCGATGATAAAGCATGACCATCTGCCCAATAATCTATATTAAGCACCCCATTCAGATGATCAATTTCATGTTCCAGTAACGCTGCGTCATGATTTCTTGCTATCAGGGTTCTTTCCCTGTTGTCCAACCCTTTATACTTTAACTTTATATAAGCAGAGCGTTTAATAATTTTATTGTCACCCTTCGGGACGGACATGCAATCATCTTTAGCTGCATACACCCCTTCCCTTGCCAGTATTTGAGGATTAATCAATACTTTAATTTCCCCGTTTAAGCCGCAGACAATCAGTCTCTCCAATATGCCAACCTGCGGTGCGGCCAAACCTCTTGGTAGTGAACTTTTTGCAAATAAATCAATCATTGTCCGATAATGTAAAGTAGCAATCATATGATTACTCAAAGAAATTATATGACTATCAATATGGTCTATCGGCTCTGAAATTTGACGCAGGATGGGATCAGGATATTGTACTATGCTCAACACATTATTGTTTTTTTTATAGAAACCTAAAAATATTGCGATTCCTATAGCGATAACAGCAACATGCAATCCGAATATCAGAAGACTTTTTTTATTTAGCCACGTACTCATTTCTCTTTCTTCGGCCCCGGTTCTTTTTTCCTGCCGTCAATCATGTGCCCGATGGCAAGCAGGGGATGATGCCATATCATTCGGGGCCCGGCATACCGCATGATATTACGTATTTTCTCTCGCCTCTTCGGCTTATAACAATGGATTGGACAGTTGCCGCATGTTGTCTTGTTTTCCTGAAACGGGCAGTTTTCAAGCCGGAATCGTGCGTATTCCACAAGCTCCCTGCATTCGTGGCAGAGTTTATACCCCCTTGTGGGGTGTTCCCCCCTGGTATGGTGATGATCCCTGCAGTGAATACCGATCATGTATTCTACAGTTTTCTGCTCTCTTTTCATGCGTGGGTGCATAGGGGACCTGACTTTCTCCATGCTTATCTTACGAAAATAATGATTTATTCGGTTATTTGCCTGGCCGGATAAACCTGGATCAGTTTGCCTGCTGCAGCGGGTTCAAAACCTAAATTATGGGCAATTTCACTCCAGCTTTTACCCTGTTTTCCGTATTGCTCCACCAATACTTCCGGCTGCTGTCCCCCGGCATGGGCAAGGATAAAAACCAGGTTCATTGCCTTTTCATTCAGGCCGGATAATCTTAGCTTGTTAATCTCTTCAGGCTTAATCCGGTAGAATTCACCAATTATTTCATCAGCAACCCCGGCACCAGCCTCTTCAACAGGCATGCCGGAACCGAGAGCTTCCAACAGTGGATCATTCTTGATCTTTTTCTGTTGCGACAGCCCGGAAATAATTTTTGCCCAGGTGTTATTCTCTTTAAGTAACCTGAAAAACTTCCGGCTGTCCATCCCGGTTATCTTTGAGATTTTCAAGCCGATCAGCAGGTCATCCTGGGCCACTCCCTCATTCATCTTGATCATAACGATCTGCCTTTTGGGAATACCAAATGATTTTGCCAGCAAACTGTTAAAGCTCGTTGCCAGGATATAATCATCAGACGCAAACCTGTCGGCTGGATTATAGCTCCGGTTTTTAAAGCAATGGCATTGTATGGCGCTTTCAGCAAACGCATGTGCTGCAGAGCCCAAACTGAAGAGGACAAAGGTTATCAGCAAAAGAGCGGTTTTTGATTTCAGCAGATTCATGGGTTTTCTGGCATTGCTCTGCTTTATTGCATTGTTTTTATAGTAAGCCCCTCATCAGGAAAATCAAGCGGATTGCACAGTATTACACCAATAACAGTCTGAATTATGTAAGGATTAAATAAAAAAACCTACTTGATTTGACATTGTTTCATTCTTACTGATTTATATATAAAGATAAGAATGTTTCTCAACTGCTTTATATGTCGGCCCATGATAATAGAAAGCTTTTGATTTATTGGCCGGCAATAGAAAAAGATCACCTCTGTTTTCTCGACAGATCTGAATTCTTTGGTTTTTCAAAGGAGGTGGTACATCATGAAATGGTCCTCATTTCCACATCTTCGATATCAGCACCGGTTTACTGACTCCGAAATTGTTGAAAACATTGGCGGTAGGCAACGGTGCCCATCATGTGGCATTCTCGCCTGATGAACGTTTGGCCTTTGTGCAAAATAATTTCTTAGGCCTGCCGGGAATGGGCGACGGTTCCGTGACTGTTATTGACTTGGAAAAAGAGAAAGTGGTTAAGAGCATGGATACGCTCAAAAACCAGGGATTCAACCCTAACTCTATTGTTCTGCTGCCTGAATGGCATCACGATGCAGGACATTAACCGGTAATAAAAACACGCCTCATAATATTATTGCAATATTGAGGCGTGTTTTGACTACAGAGACTAACTGCTCAGTATTTAATTTTCTTCTATCTCCGAGAAACCCCAGTAGGGAAAATCCAGGTGATATCTTGCAATCAAGCCGGGACTGTTCTCACGGCTGGCCACCAGCCATAATGAATTAACACGTTCGGTTCCTTCCTTAATATCAATCGGCTCCCATTCGGGCAGAAAAATCATGGCATTATCAGCCGTGTATTCTATATCGCCGGAATCCTTAAAAAGCCCCATGTGTGGAACTCCGTCGTAACGGCCGCTTTCATGGCGGGTCAACTCTGATATGACAAGGAAACCGACCTGCAGTTCATCGCGTATGGATTCCAGTTCCCGCAGCCATGCATTTATGCCGGTCCTCCGTTCAGAAAAATCCTTGAACGGCAGCTTATGGAGGCTGTCAATCACTACAATGGTGTCATCCCTTCTTGTCTCATGACGCAGAAAATCAATATGCCGCCGCATGATAGAAGGGTTTATCTGCCGGTCATTCACCACCCGGAAAAACTGCAGCATGGTTTGCAGTTCACCCTGAGCGGCCTCAAGACGGCTTTTTTCTTCATCCGTCAGTTCGGTGGACACGATTTTATCCACCCCCACTCTGCTTAAACGGGATAATGTCCTCTGATATATCTTCTGGGGACCGTTTTCAAAATCATAATAGAGTACCGGCATTTTCTTTCTGGCTATCTCGGTGCCCAACTGTATGCCAAAGCAGGACTTGCCGACCTTGGGTGGTCCGCCGATTATGTTGATGCCGTATATACCGCCAACAGCCTCATCGTAGCGGGTCATGCCGGTATTCAGGGACTGATAGCTTTCAGAAAGCTGGCGTTCGATGTTGCCAAGAAACATGTCATACTCGTGACTCGGGGAACGGAAAGGAGAAAACGCCCGGGAACCATTAACCATCCGGGTCACTTCAGCTTTAAAATTCTCCAGATTTTCATCTGCAAGCTGGGCCAGATTAAAACCCCGTTTAAACTGGGAGGGCCACTGCAGCAACCTGACCTTAAAACCCACCTGCTCAGCAAAGGCGCGGGCTGCCTCAACTGATTCCGGGGAATGGTTCATCACCATGATTACCGTGTTTATATAATCAAATCGCCTGATATCAATACTGCCCAGGTCGGCTGCGCTTGGCACCGCAATACCGGGAAAACCCAGATCACGCAGGCAGAGGAGATTCTGCTCACCTTCCACCACGAACAGGGCGCCATCTTCACAATAGTCAATATCATTGATATTAAAAATCTGTAGACCGTTGGTGGCAAATGATTGATCACCATGCCAGAACCGTTCGCCTTTCATCTTCCGGCATAATGCACTGCGCTGTATAGCATTTGCCGTTTTGCATAAAATACGGATAGACTACATAGCGGCCATTATAGCCGATCTTCAGTTCTTTCAGTGTGTCGGTGCCCACTCCGATCCTGGCGAAGTATGCCTCGATATTTGGAGTAAGCTTGTCCTGATATTTATTGATATCCTGGTTAATCGTGCCACCTGGAAACTTCACTGACTGGGCATAGGGTTCCCGATCCGGATCATAGCCGGGAACCGTTGCAGGATCCAAGCCGCTGAGCCTGGCAAAATGAGGTGCAAACCCTCCAGGCACACAGCGGTTCTGACAGCGGAAATATCCTGCAAAATAACTTCTCGCACCCAGGTAAACAACTATAGTGCCAGCCTCACCGTCCTCTTTATCATTGCAAAACGGGCAGGCCCCTTTCAGCAAGGTGCCGTCAATCACGCCCCCGGGAAGATGCTCCTGATAAAAACCTGCCAACTTTTCATTCAGTGTCATAGTTCAAACCTTGATGATCTTATAAAAAAAAATTAAACCAGCAAAAGCGCCTCAATGATATCAACATATTATAAACGTTATACGTGTCGTAATCGTGCTTTTCGAAGTCTCACTTCGTTCCCTATCTGCGATTCCGACAAACCATTAAGAAGTCTAAAAACGGTTGCAGAATAGGTGGAAAATCTATTTTCTCCAATAAATTAAACAACTATACTTAATATTTATCATCTCGGCAAAAAAAGGTCCTTTAAACTTTAAGCAATTTGTCCTGAAAAAATAAACCTGCCAAATAAAAACCCCCTCCTTGATCCCAAGGAGGGGGTTTTCATCCAGCAGGCCTTAACTTTTCAGGATTAGTTGAAGTTATATAAATTGCGTAGATATCGATCTTTAGAGGGGGAGGAGACTAAAGGCGTTTAATAACGCTCAAGCTGCAAGCTTTCGATATCTATGTGCCAGTTTACAACTAGCCTTTTAGGCTTTTTTTTCATTACTTTTTTGATTTCCTGTTTGGATAAAACAGAATTGCCTACTTTAAGCACATGCACAATACAATCCCTGCAAATGTTATTGGCCATCCGGTAATCATCAGATTCACTGGCAATTTCCCAGCATGGTTTTTCAGGATTTTTTTTGGCTGGACAGACGTCTTGACTCTCACACTGCATAATTTCCCAACAGTGCAAATTACTTTGAGATCCCATGAACAATCTCCTTATTGAAATTAAGGCCGTAACTTTTGGAAGCAAGGAATATATTTATCCATAGAAATTTGGCCGGTTTTCTACGGATTTCTTTTATTTGCCACCTCCTTTTTTCATCTGACCCTGCTTGTTGCCTCAGTAAACATGAAACATTGCCCTTTTAGTTTATAGGTAAAAATACCTACCCGGACAGGTATATTACTTTTGCAAACTAATTTCAAGCCCTCTTGTTAATTTAATTGCTGGAAAGTGTGAATTTGCTCTTGATAAGGTCTAGAGATAGGGGGAAAACAGGCGGAAAAACCTGTTGCGCAGCTTAACAAAAATGTTTCTTGAAAGAACTTCCTCCAAAGTCAGTTCACTGGCAGTGAATTTTTTTTCCTGCATAATCGCCTCCACTTTTTCCGCTAACTGGAAGTCGTAACATTCCATATTGAACTCGAAATTAAGCGCCAGGCTCCGGGAGTCCCAGTTAGCAGAACCCAGCAGTACCCACGAATGGTCTACCACCATTATCTTGGAATGGTCAAAGGGCGGCCGGGTCAGAAATATCCTGCATCCTTGCCTCAGCAGTTCTTCCAGTCCGGCGTCTGAAGCCCATTTTACCATCCTGAGATTGGAGCTGGCGGGCAGGAGTATCTCCACCTCCAAACCACGGAGTGCTGCAATGCGCAGGGCCGAAACCAGCTCAGCATCGGGCAGAAAATATGGAGTAACGATACGGATCGATGCTTGGGCTGTAGCCAGTGCCGCCAGGAGAACCATGCGCAGCTTGTCAAAATCCTCGTCCGGTCCGTCTGATATGCCACGCGCCACTCCATTACCCTGGGTAATAAGGTGCGGATACCATTTTTCACCTTCTAGTATCTCCCGGGTAGTGAAAGACCAGTCTTCTGCAAAGGAGCGCTGCAATTCCGCCACTACCGGCCCCTCGATTTGAAAATGGAGATCCTGAACCGGATGGGATGGGTTGTCGGCAAGACAATTGCCATCCCTGATATTCATACCGCCTGTAAAGCCGACCCTGCCATCAATCACCAGGATTTTACGATGGTTGCGCAGGTTGAAATACTGAAAACGCCAGGGCAGGATTGTCCGCATAAATTCGGCCACATCAAGACCCTCCCTGCGCAGGCTCCTGGATATTGACGGGAAAGAATAACGCGCTCCAACGCCGTCAATAAGCACCTTGACGTCTAAACCTCGCTCCTTCGCATCCTTAAGTGCAACCTTAAACCTGCTGCCCCATGAATCATTGTCAAAGATATAGCTGCAAAACGTAATGGAATGCTGTGCCTCCGCGATACGGGAAAGCATGCGCGGAAAGGCCTGGTCTCCATTAACCAGCGGCGTAACTTTATTCCCTTGGATCAGCGGTTGCCGGGTCAGTTTTTCCGTCATCCGGCTCAACTGTACCAAACCATTTTTTTCCATACAGTCGGATAGCTGCTCGATAAAGGAAGGGGATACCACTGCCTCCTTGTCCGGCAGAGGCACAATTTGCTTATCAACTAAACGCAGCCTGGCACGCCGTTTTATCCGATTCACCCCGAACATCCAGTACAAACAAACCCCCAGAACCGGCGCGAACCAGACAAGGCCAAGCCAGCCTGCTGCCGCCCTGGTATTCCGCTTTTTTAAAAGGATATGTACAGCGGTGGCCAGGATTACACAAAAGGTAGCCAGTGTTACCAGGTACGGCCAGGTTGTATTGAACAGCTCAGTGACATTCATGGATCAGTTCCGGTTCCACGTGATTAACTGCAATATTTTCTTCTTAACGTTGGCATATGTCAGACAAAAAATGAAGGATATAGAAAAAATCTCGTTCATTCAACAGGTTAATGCGGTATATTAATTATTAATACTCTATTATCTCGTGTTGAGATGAATTTTTTCAAAGAACTCACCATAAGCACTTCCTTTCCTGTGTGCTATAACCTGCTGCCTCACTATACAGCAGAGGGACAGAAGCATGCCTCCCTCATGAATTGTGTGGAGGAAGCATTGTCAGATGGACGCATATGCAGCTTTTTTCTTTCCGATCACCCTGCACATCCCCTCAGGAAACATCATCACTGCAACTGGCAGAGGATATTATTGCTGTCGGGGGTGAACCTCTTATTTCTCTGGCATTAACCTTTTACGATAAAAACACTGTTATAGAAAAACTGCAGCAATATTGCCAAATGGGTGTCGAGCAGTTCCTGTTTGTCTCGGGTGAATACCCGGCAATGCCTGATAGCAAACAAACAAAACCCGTTTTTGATCTTGACTGTGTGCAACTGCTCATGCTGCTGGATGAATTGGGTATTTCCACAGGCCTAAAAAATTCCCCTGAACCCAAAAATGTTCTTGGTGAAGAGGTAAATATTGTCAAAGGGTGTGCTGTTTCACCTTTCAAGTCACTTGAGAGCGAACAGGTGTGGCAATATGAAAAACTCAAACGAAAAATAGAAGTGGGCGCTGATTTTGTTATGACGCAGCTGGGATATGACATGCGCAAATTTGATGAATTGGTGCGTTTTTGCACCCTGCAAAATATTAGTGTCCCCCTGGTGGGAAATATTTTTATTACAGACCAGCAAACGGCACAACTTATCCAGGAAGGAAACATTAGCGGTGTCAGAATGCCGGACCGGTTGCTGCAGACTCTGGTCCTAGAAGAGAATGATCCCCAAAAAGCAAAAGAAAAACAGTTCACCCGGACTGCAAAGACATTGGCTGTGTTAAAAGGGCTTGGGTACCATGGAACTCTTATCGGGGGGAATTCGTCCGACTTTTCAGCAGTAAAACAGGTACTGGATGAAGCAGAGGGATTTCAGTCCGACTGGCAGAATTTCCTGGTCGATCTGGATTATTCCGATTCTTCATTTTATTATTTCCAAAAAGATTCTCGACTGGGACTCAACAACAATCAACCGTCCCCGGTGGAGCCAAAACATTTCCCCTATCCCATGTACTCCTTCAGCTATTTTGTTGACTGGATGGTTTATCTACCCAGGGGGCCTCTTTTTAAGATGACAGGCCGCTTTTGCCTTTTCTGCAATGATCGCAAATTCTGGCATTCATCCATTTGGCTTCTGGAATTTCTCTCCAAGGGCATACTTTACGGTTGCAAAATGTGTGGGGACTGTGCGCTCTATTCCTGCGGATTTCTCTGTTACCAGTCAGGATGCCCAAAAAAAATGGTAAACGGCCCCTGCGGCGGCAGTATAAATGGCTATTGTGAAGTTTTCCCGGACAAAAAACTCTGTTTCTGGGTAAGGGTTTACAAGCAGATGAAAGGGGTTTCGCAGCACGTTACCTTTAGCGCACCCCCAATTCCTGCCAGAGGCTCTCAGCTTAACAAAACTTCCTCATGGATTAATTTCTTCCAGGGCAAAGATCATCGTAAGATGGACTTTGAGGATGACTAGTTATTTTCTGGTGTGTAGCTTTAAAAAAACCGTGGCGTTCGCCACGGCTTCTTGTCTTTTAGGGTTTTTCATTATTAATAATTTTCTTTCTCAGCTGAAACTCAACGTGTTTAATTCCTCTTTATCGAGGGGCTCAACGGTCGGACAGGCTGTCATCACTTCACAGAGACGATCATCCATCTCTGTCACTAAAATGTGCAGCTCTTCAATCTGAGGGAGTAGTCTGTATTTATCGATAGACGGCATCACGTCTATCTTTCTGGAAAGTTCATGGAGCTTGCCGCTCCAGACCTCCAGTTCCTCACCAATATTTGAACAATATTTTATGCTTGCCATGACAAACCTCCTGCCGGTAATTGCCGGCTTGATATATACCTTATGTTCTCCAGGCAACTGACATACACAGCTGCAAAAGTTACATTATTCCTTATTCTTAGACTATAAGAATCATTCCTGAATTGGCAATGCAGGCACCTTGCAGCAAAATTCTTTAGGTGCTTAACCCGCATTTCTCACAGATAAGCGCAGACTTCGAGCGATCTGCTGCGAAGCCGTTAAGCACTGTGTCTACTGCGTTACGCTTGAAAAACATTCTCAACATACTGCAGATAAGCGAAGACTTCGAGTATGCCTGCGGGTGTTTTTCGGCGCGTGCCTCGAAGTCTACGCTTATCTGTATCCACAGCACTTTCCGACTTCTCGCGACGGCCTTTGTGAGAAACCCGGGTTAAACATATAGCATCCGCCCCCAATCGAACTCATAAGATTGTTAATTCACAGTTGCAAATTAGAGAGCAGCACTTCCAGTATTTCCTTTTAGGGACCAATAGTTAATCCTGACCCAGGATCCATAATTTTCCCTTGACTTTACTCCCCCTTTTTTCTAGTCAGTTCACCAAACATGTCATTTCCATAAGGCTATTTTTTTAACATCATATGCCAGGAGGTAAAGTCATGAGGCGGGTTATTCTAACTGCATTTTTCTTTGTGTTTTTCTCTATCACTCCAGCGGCAGCACAGGAACAATTTGAAATGGATGTCATCAGTACATCCAAAGGGAATCTTGAAATCACCTTCATCGGCCATGGAACACTAATGCTCGCCTATGACGGCAAGATCATTCATGTAGACCCTTACAGCAAGGTTGCCGATTTTACCAAACTGCCGGTGGCGGATATCATTCTTCTCACTCACCATCACCGTGATCACCTGGATCCGGCTGCCCTGGAACTGGTGCGCAATGATAAAACCACAGTGGTGCTGACAGAAATATGTGCCCGGACTCTTGAATCTGGTATCATCATGAAAAACGGTGCTGTCCAAACCATTAAGTCTATAAAAATTGAGGCGGTTCCGGCTTACAACCTGGTGCACAAGCGTGATACCGGCCAGGTCTATCATCCCAGGGGGGAAGGCAATGGCTATATCATGACCTTTGGTGACACCCGTCTCTATATAGCGGGAGATACAGAAAATACTCCTGAGATGAAAGGGCTTAAAGATATCGATTATGCCTTTCTGCCCATGAACCTGCCCTACACCATGACACCTGAAATGGTGGCAGATGCAGCCGGTAAATTTAAACCCGGAGTACTTTATCCGTATCATTACGGAGAGACGGACACAACGCGTGTTATATCCTTACTCAAGGACAGCCCTGAAGTAGAGGTGCGCATCCGCAAAATGCAGTAAAAATATTTGATCATTATGCAGTCATTGGCACGTTTCATATTAAAAATATTTGGATGGCAGGCTGAACTGGCGGTTCAGATGGCGGACAAATGTGTACTTGTGGCTGCTCCCCATACAACAAACTGGGACTTTCCGCTTGCAATCCTCGGCATGTCTGCCATGGGCATCAAATTCAACTGGGTTGCCAAACATACGCTCTTCCGTTGGCCTTTTGGGTTTTTCATGCGTTTACTTGGGGGTATATCGCTTGACCGCAAATCCGGTGGCGCCGGTTTCGCAATTAAAGCGATTGAAACCTTTCATGAACTTGATCGCTTTGTATTGGCAATTGCCCCTGAGGGTACGCGACACAGAACCGACTACTGGAAGGCCGGCTTTTATAAGATAGCCACGAAAAGTAATGTTCCGATCGCCCTGGGTTATGTTGATTTCAAGAAAAAAATAATTGGGATCGGCAAGATATTGATGCCAGGCGGCAACAGGGATAAAGACTTTGTAATGATAAAAGATTTTTATTTGGATAAATCCGGCAAGTATCCTGAAAAACAAGGAGAGATACGGCTCAGGTAACCGGGCTGATATGTTTCCGAAAAAATACATCATGGGTGACGGTTTGGCTTTTTTGCGGGTTGAGGGAATCTGAATTTAACACGGGAAGGCAAACCCTGTTCATTGCTTCCCTTCCTGATAACCATTTTGCAGGTGGCTTGATGCCGGAAAATTATAATACCAACCAGTTTTACATCTCCTTTCGCACATGAAAAAATTAACCATCATACTCTGCGTTACACTTTTTAGTTGGCTTGGGTGGTGGCTTGGCGCATGGTTCGGCGTTATGACAGGTTATCTCCTCAGCTTTGTTGGCAGCCTCGTGGGTGTTTATGTTGGTGTGCGCATCAACAGGGATTATATGGCCTGATAAAAATTTACACTCCTCTGAGAATATTAAATTCCCATAAAAAGAAGTCATTGCAAAATTATTTATTATCCTATAAAGACATTACGGGATACCACAGTGTGGTACTTTATTAAGGTGCATTCTTATGTAAGAAGATTATGCAAAATGCACTAATTTTATTTATTCATTCATAATAAACGTATACAAATATGAATTGCTGGGATTTTATGAAATGCGGCCGTGAAGCAGACGGCAGGAAGGTTGATGAGCTGGGCGTCTGCCCTGCTTACCCTTACGACGGACAACGCTGCGCTAATGTGGTTGGAACATTTTGCGACCTTGTACAGGCATTACGTGCTGTAAAACATTCAGGTTGCCAGGAATGTCCATTTTATAACAGTATGCATTTTGATAAGAGCGCTAGAATGGCTAATCAGGGGAAAGGACTATAAAAAAGGCGCTTGCGGTTCTACGCAAGCACCTTTTTTATTTCCTTAATAAATAGATTTACCAACCACGACGTCCTCTGCCGCAATTGCCATAACCTGGTCCAGGACCATACCCATTCCCAGCCCTGCCCTCAAAAGCCTTATCAGCTTTTTCTGACATATTGTTCTGCAGGTCAAACAGGTCGCCTGTAAGCTTTGCAACTTTCTTCTCGTCAGGATTATCCTGCCGCATCATAGCATCAAGTTCACTTCTCTTCACAACGATCTCTTTTCTGAGCTCTTTGGTCTCTTCAAAGAAAGCTGATGCCTTCTCATTGTCCTTCTCAGAATAAGACCCGTTGTCGCAATACCTTGAACCACCGCAATTGCCATAGCCAAAGTTATTCGGGGAATTTGCCATGGATATTCCTGCAAATCCCATCGCCCCAATCAGGGCTGCTGCTGCTAAATACTTTTTCATTCAAGTAACCTCCAATAATTTTATACATTCGTTAAGTTAATAAATACATCAGGGTCAATCATCGGCATACAGTAATCCAAGAAGCATGCCATTTAATGAACGAACCAATAGTTTTTTGTTTTTTCCCCTTGAATTTAAAGGGTTATAGTTTTCCAGAACAATAACACCCCTGAAAAAAGGGAGGAACAAGCTGGTAAGAAAATACCCGGCCTGTTTAAAACAATAGAGAATATTCTTCAGCCGTTGAAGGATATAAATTGCAAAATTCCAAAAAAATCAACTGGTTATATGCCACATTGTGGCAGTAGGCTGGCAGCTGTTTTGTTTTATTTGAGCGCGTATCAACTTCTTTTATTCCCCTGAATCCGTGAGAAGTCGGATATATCCCGGTTTTAAGTAAACGACCAACGGGAGACTCCGAGCAATTTTCCGCCACAGATTCAGGATTCTTCCAGGGCCTGAACAACCAGCCCCTCAGGCAATTCTTTCTTAGCCTTTACTCCCAGTTGCTTTAGCTCCTCAGTACGCCGGACCAGATTACCTTTTCCCTTTGACAAGCGGTCACGGGCAGTCTTGTATGACTCGTGGGCCTTGCCTATCTTCTGGCCGACATCTTCAAGCGCATCCACAAAACCCACGAACTTATCGAGGAGATCTCCAGCCTTTTTGGCGATGATCAAGGCATTTTTGTTCTGATCCTCATAGCGCCAGATGTTGTTGATGATGCGCAATGTTGCCAATAAGGTGGATGGACTGACAAGCATGATATTTTTGTCAAACGCTTCATTGAACAACCCCTGCTCGGATTCAATAGCTGTCCAGAACGCACCTTCAATAGGCAGAAACATGAGGACAAAATCAAGGGTGCTGATGCCCTCCAGTTCCTCGTATCGTTTGTTGCTCAATTCCTTTATATGCGTTCTGATTGAGATGACGTGCTCTTTTAAGCGTTTTTCACGTTTTTCATCAGTATCGGCTGAACAATATTTTTCATAGGCTTTCAGAGAAACCTTTGAGTCAATAACAATATCCTTACCTTCCGGTAAGTGCACAATAACATCAGGGTGGCGGCGCTGACCCTCCTCGCTGGCATACATGGCCTGCACTTCATACTCACGGCCCTTATGCAGGCCGGATTCCTCCAGGACTCTTTCCAGAATCATCTCACCCCAGGAGCCACGGGTCTTACTTTGGCCCTTGAGCGCATTGGTCAGGTTAATTGCATCTTCACTTATCCGCTCATTCAGTGCTTTCAGATGAATGATTTCAGTTAACAATGAGACCCTGTCTTTTGACTCCTTGTCGTAAACATCTTCCACTTTTTTCTTGAAGTCTACAAGCTGCTCCCGCATCGGCTTGAGAATACCTTCAATATTTTCTTTGTTCTGCTCTGTAAATTTCCGACTCTTGTCTTCAAATATCTTATTGGCCACATTCTGAAACTCCAACTTGAGCTGATCCCTGGCTTCCTGCAGCAAGGACAGTTTTTCTGCAGCATTTTTACGTTCCTCCTCAAGCCTTGTTTCCAGCTCAGCCATCCTGGTCTGCAGCAGAGTATTTTCCTGCTTTGCCCTGTCCAGGTTCTCTTCGAGAGCAGGGATCCGGGAACTTTTCTCCTCGGCAACAGCCCGACGTTCAGTCTCAGCGGCCAATTTTTCCCTGATTTTTCCTGCCAAAAAAAGCAGGCCGATAACTATTACGGCCAAAACCCCTGCCATTACTGCCAAGATAATCCCTGCATCACTCATGCATTGCTCCTCTCTATCGAGTTTAATTCAGGGTAAGTCCTCGCTTGACACCCTGCCTGAAAACAACTTAAATAGTTTTTCTATGAAATTTCAAAAGGAAAAGGTGATTTTAACCGGTTATCGGGCAACAGGCAAAACTTCTATTGGAAAAATCCTGGCTGACCTGCTTGGCTTTGATTTTATCGATACGGACCTCGCCATTGAAAAAAGTCAGGGAGAGTCCATAGCTGAAATGGTTGGCAGAGGCGGCTGGGACATGTTCCGCAGGAAAGAGGAAGATATACTCCTTGAACTGGCCCGACGCAACAATATAGTTATTGCAACCGGCGGTGGATCTGTCATGCATGAAAATGCCTGGAAAAAGTTGCGTGAAAATGCGCTTTCCGTCTGGTTGACTGTTGATATAAAAACAATCTGCCGGCGTTTGGCAGCTGACAGCAATACTGATGATCAAAGGCCGCCTCTGACGGAAATGGGGACAATGGATGAGATTTCCATGGTGCTTAATGAGCGGCAGCCACTGTATAAAAAAAGTTCCGACCTCACTATTAATACGGAAGACAAGACTCCGGAAGAAGTTGCTGAGGTTATTTCAGCTGAGTTTAAAAAAGGAAATTGATCATGGCAGGAAACACCTTTGGCAAAGCATTTCGGGTTACAACGTGGGGCGAATCTCACGGGCCTGCTTTGGGGGCTGTTATTGACGGCTGCCCGCCAGGCATGGAGCTTGACCTCTCAGACATTCAGAAAGACCTGGAAAAGAGAAGGCCCGGTAAAGGAGGCGGTGAAAGCCCAAGAAAAGAACCCGATCAGGTGGATATCCTGTCTGGAACTTTCGAAGGACTTACCACCGGCACTCCCATCTCTCTGATCATCTATAACAAGGATGCCCGGAGCAAAGCATATGATCACCTGCAGAACATCTTCAGGCCGGGGCACGGTGATCTTACATACCTGAAAAAATATGGCTTAAGGGATCATCGGGGTGGCGGCAGGGCTTCTGCACGGGAAACTGTTGCCAGGGTGGCGGCAGGTGGTGTTGCCAGAAAAATCCTGGCAGAAAATGATATTTCCGTAACCGCATACACTGTTGCCATGGGAGAGGTTTCCACTTCGAAGAGGGAGATGGGGGATATCTCAAACAACAGGCTCTGCTGTCCTGATCTCGATGCAGCAGCACGAATGGAAAAACTCATTGAGAGCGTCAGAAAAGGGGGAGATTCTCTCGGGGGCATTGTTGAAATAAAGGCCACAGGATGCCCGGCTGGTCTTGGTGAACCGGTCTTTGATAAACTTGACGGCGCTCTGGCCCAGGCACTTATGTCCATCGGTGCCGTTAAGGGAGTGGAGATCGGTGCCGGATTTGAAGCGGCAGGACTTCTCGGCTCGGAAAACAATGATGCTTTGACACCTCAAGGCTACAGGACCAATAATGCTGGAGGCATATTGGCCGGCATTGCAAACGGCGACGATATTATTGCCAGGGTTGCGGTCAAGCCCATCCCCTCTATCAGCCTGGAGCAGGACACCCTGAACCTGGACAACGAACCCGTCAAAATCAAGGTAGGCGGGCGGCATGACATCTCGGCTATTCCACGTATTATACCGGTATGCGAGGCAATGGTCTGCCTGACCCTGGCAGATCACCTTCTGCGCCAGAAAGCTATTGAGAATTGATAAACCGCCTGCGGAATAACCTATGGCACTAACTAAAAGGATATCCATTTCCAATATTCAGAAGACCAGGCAGCAATGACTAAAAAAAGTTCCAGCCAAAATATAAAAAACATCTGGATGTTGACCCGGGAATATAATTCCATTGCAGGCGCAGGAGGCGTCAAGGATGTCAGCCGCCAGCTTGCCGAAGCCCTTGCCAGGCAAAAAAAATCCGTCACAGTCATGCTGCCCTGCTACGGCTTTATGGACCCTGAAAAACTCGGATTCAGCAAGGATCCCCTCTCTTTCGAAGTTGACATGAATTACACTGCTGAAGACCGGCGTGAACTTGTTACTCTGTGGAAACGAAAGCATCAGGGGGTCACAATCTACCTGGTCGATGCAGACCGCTATCGAGAGAAACGATCCATCTACACATACACTGCAGAAGATGAAGCTGACAACCCTTATCAGGTTCAGGGCAGTGGACATTTTGACTACTTTGCCATGAATGTCCTTCTGCAAAAGGCAGCTTTAGACCTGATGATCATCCTCAATGAAAAGCCTGACATCATCCACTGCCAGGATGGGCATACGGCAATCCTTCCTGCCCTGCTGCGGGAAGGTATTGGCTATCGTCATTATTTTAGAAAGACCGGTGCCAATGTAACAATTCATAATGCAGGGCATGGTCACCACCAGGAGGTGGGAGATCTTCCTTTTGCCCATGCCATCTGCGGTTTGCCCTATAACCTGATCCACAACAATCTGCTCAACAATTCTTTCAATCCTTTTCTGGCTGCCTCCACCTTTGCAGTACTCAACACGGTCAGTGAAAATTATGCCAGGGAACTAAGAGAAACAGATGATGATGTCATGACCGGTTGGCTGGGACACCGCCTCATGGCCAGGGGGGTACGTCTCGAAGGTATAACCAATGGCTTTAATCCTGCTGATTATGATACAACCAAACCAAAACAGCTCGGACTTCAGGCCCCTTATAATCCGGCAAAAAGAGATCTGGCAGGGAAAAAAATCTGCCGGCGGAAATTAATACAAATTCTTACAAAGAAGAGAAGAAAAGGCATAAATCGTTACGGAAGTCTTGATAATAATCCTGAGCAGCCGCTTTTCACACTCATAGGGCGGCTGATGGCTCAAAAAGGTTTAGATATATTAATAGCAGCCCTTGATGCACTATTGCAGGCAGATAAAAAATTTCAGGTACTCATCCTTGGTAGCGGCACAAAGGATTTAGAGCAAAGACTGATCAGGCTGGCACGGAAAAAAGAAAATAAAGGCCGAATATGCCTGTTAATAGGGTACGACTCACTCCTTGCCAACCAGATCTATGCGGCCGGTGATTTTTTTCTCATCCCTTCCCGATACGAACCTTGCGGTCTAACCGACTATATTGCCCAGCTGGCAGGCAACCTGCCTGTTGTGCATCACGTGGGAGGGCTGGTTAAGGTAGAAGACGGAGTTAGCGGATTTGCTTTTATAGACTATTCCCCCGGTGCACTCATGGCTGCAATGATAAGGGCAATGAGGGTTTTCAGGGATACACCGGGGAAAATTGTCGATATGCAGGAAACTGCCGCCAAACGCATACGTGAAAAATATTCCTGGGATAAAATTGTTCATCGTTACCTTGAGTTGTACGGCAAGGCACTGGACATGGTTAATCAAAAGAAGTAAATGCCATTATATTGAACAGATATTGTACATGTTCATTCATTAAGAAAAGAATTGTTCGTATCAACATATAAAATGTGTCGAAGGAGGCTTCAACATGACAATTAAAGTAGGCATCAACGGTTTTGGCAGAATCGGCAGAAGCATATTCCGGGCTTCTGGCATGGATGAGACATTTGCCGATATTGAAATTGTCGGTATCAATGACCTTACTGATAATAAAACCCTGGCCCACCTGCTCAAGTATGATTCTGTCATGGGCGTATATGACAAGCAGGTGGAGGCTGATGAGCGCGGTATTATTGTTGCCGGCCGCCATATCGAAATTTTCAACCACAGGGAACCCTCCGATATCCCATGGTCCGACCTGGGTGTAGAATATGTAATTGAATCCACCGGACGCTTCACTGATAAGGAGAAGGCCCAGGCCCACATTGAAGCGGGTGCAAAAAAAGTCGTTATCTCAGCACCGGCAAAAGGAGATATAAAGACCATCGTTATGGGGGTCAATGAGGACGAATATGACCCGACAGAACACCATGTGGTTTCCAATGCTTCCTGCACGACAAACTGTCTTGCTCCCATGGTCCGGGTTATTCTGGACCGCTTCGGCATCAAGCATGGCCTGATGAACACCATCCATGCCTACACCAATGACCAGAGGATACTTGATTTTCCACATACCGACCTGCGGCGCGCCAGGGCGGCAGCGCTTTCAATGATCCCGACCAAAACAGGAGCTGCCGCCGCTTTATCACTTGTTATTCCCGAGATGAAAGGAAAGTTTGACGGCCTGTCAGTACGTGTTCCAACCCCGAACGTTTCATTGGTTGACGCAGTCATGGAGGTGGAAAAGGAAACCACAGTGCCTGAAATTAACCAGGCACTGAAAGAGGAAGTCAGCCGCTACCTTGGCTATTCGGAAGAACCGCTGGTATCCATTGATTACCAGGGTAATCCCCACTCTTCTGTTATCGACGCGGACTCCACCAAGGTGATCGACGGAACGCTGGTCAAGGTTTTGGCCTGGTATGATAACGAATGGGGGTATTCGAACCGGGTACTCGACCTTATTCTGCATATGGAAATAAACAAACCGATTTAAAGACGGAAAGTTTTTTACTTATGGCATCGCAAGACCAGACAGCTATAGATCCACTTGCCATCGAATCCGATGCGCTCAGGGCAAATCTTCTGGAAACTGCTACTGATGAAGTGACTATTGATCCTTCTCTGGCGGTCCTGGAGACGATTGTCGAAAATTATAAGGGTATCAGTAAAAACCTGCATAACCTTCTCTATGAAGTGTGCCACCCTTACCGCAACTGGAAAATGCTGGTTCCCCGGCTACGCGCTTTTGTCCTCAAAAATATCAGCCATTATTTCAAGCACGAAAAAGGCCCTGAAGCCTTTGACCGCTTCATGGTAATTTTTTCCCAGGCGCTCATTGATTCGAAAAAAAACAATACGCTGTTATCCCAGACCATTGAAAGCATGCTTGCCTATACAGACAAGCTGGTCAGCCTGGTAAACCAGGAAGCCCTGGTCCACTATGAAATGGTCCTGGCAAGATTTTTCACGCGTCTGAGCAACCTCGACGATGAGGCCTTCATATTCATGGTGCAGGGTCAGCACCCAATGAAGAGAATTGCCCAGCATCTCTTGAAGCTTGAAAAGGGGGAAACCGCCTATGATTTCAAGCCGCTGGCAGAGCTAATGAAGCGTATCTTCACCATGAATTATGAGTACTGGCTGAGCGAGAAAGACCCGCTGGCCTGGTTTACTGAAGAATGTGGTGATATCTGCCAAGGCTGGCAGGCCGGAAGATTTTTCAATGCCATATCCCATAACCAACTGGGAAAACACCTTAATTCTTTAAACGCTGTTGACATTGATGCTGACCCTCGTCAGGGCTTAAGTACTATTTTAGAACTGCCCTCACACATGGATATCGTACGGCTTTATAAAGAGGCCCCGGAAAAGCTCAAGGCCGAACAGCAATCTGCCATGGATGCTCTTGATCAGGCAGAACAGCTTGACCGGTTCAGTGAAAACCGCAAGCTTATATTCCTGTTTCATATCATGGAAACCTCGGGGCTCGCCCTGATCCATGAAGAAACCATTCGGGAGATAAACCGCAGCCTGGTCCAGCTTATCAGGCGCCAGACATTTGAGGAAATCGAAAGCTTCCTGCTCACCACCTTTCAACTGCTGAATGCAAATGTCCGCAAATATCCGCACACCTCCCTGCAGTGCATCCAGGTGCTCGGGACCGAGGTCTTCAAAAGGGGAAACAGCAGGCTGGTAGAGGCCTTTTTATGGGAGTCGGTGCGGTTTGGATTTCAATATGCCAATGTAACCGGGGTAGATGAGGACTGGCAGCCAATAACCAATCCGGCACACCTTGCCAATATCAGAGTATGGATCAACCTGATCATGCAGGAGCCTAAATGGTGCTCCACCATCTTTTCGGCTCTTATCATTAATCTCAAACTTTCAGGAACATGCGTCAAGGATACGGACCTGTTTCAACGCGACATATCTCAGCTTCTCAACCACCCAATCGAACCGGTCTATAACCTTTTCAAGCAGTTTGCCAAGCTGATGCCTGTCTTTTTCAATGAAATAGGGGCGGAAGGTTACCTGCGCGATGTCTCCACAGAAATTGATGAAATCCACAGACGCAAGGATGGACTCATCCACTTCTTGCGCAAACAAAGTCATGTGGAAAGCAGCAATCTGATTGTTAATTTTATTGAGGCTATCTTTAGTTTCTGGAAAACAAAGGACAAGAATGTCCTTACCCCGTTTCTCCCTGAAGAAGTGCTCTCAGAGGTTAAGAAAAAGGGAATATTCATCGATGATATGCATAAACTCTTGCAGAGGGTCTTCGAACTGCCGGGCATGGAAGAGATTCTCGACCTGCAGGAATGGCAAGATAAGGCACGGGCCAGATACCTGGAAAAGCAAAGTGATATTGCCGAGACAGAAAAGACCCGTTTTGACCAGTTGGTGCGGATGTACAAGCTGCTCTTCAACAAGTACAATCTCGGCTTCCAGGAAATGCGCCATCAGCTCAAACAGGCAATTAACAGCGGTTTCCCTGAAATGGAGCAGTTGCTGGCAGACCTGGAGATCTGCGACACTTACCAGTGCCTTGATGCCCTGCTGACCCATCTTGAGGGGCTTAAGGAAATAATCTTAAGCGATGAAAAGTTTGAGGCCAAGGAGGATATTTACTATAAACGCCACATCGCCGTTGACATACCATCGGTTTACGGTCGTTACCGTGAGAGAAAATTTGATGCGCTCGGGCTTACCTTCCGCCTGGAAAACCTGGCCAACATCTATCTGGAAAGACTCCCTGAAACAATCAACCTGTCATTTATCACCCGGGCAACATTTATCCGGATCATAAAATGTCTGAACCTTTATCTGCGGGCTTTGAAAATAGACGGCATCACAAGCCGCAGGCTGGAAACCTATCTGGGGCTTCTTTCCAGTTCACTCGGCATCAAACGATTCTCCTATACCCAGTACCTGGATATATTCAGAGGACTGTCCGACGGTGTCAAGGATGTGATCTATGCCCACTACACCAATATCCACCAGAACAATCTCTCCATCATCATTCCGCAGATCGGAGAGACTAACCTGTTAACCAAATATCGCAAACTCTGGGATGAAAAGGATACCGGCGGTTCTATTCTCAGGTTGTCTGAATCATTTTTCAGAAACCTTATAGCAGGCACCTTTGGACTTCAGCACCTGGATAATTTTATAACCAGGATCATGCAGACCCTGGAAAGCCAGAAAGAACTACTGGACCAGGAAAACCTTGACCTCCTGATGACCTATAATCCTGAAAATGTTATCAGCTTCCTGCAAAACAGCAATCCACAAACCAGAAACCTTATCCATCTGGGCAACAAAGGCTTCAACCTGACGCAGCTCACAAGCGACAATAAACCGGTGCCGCCCGGCTTCATCATTACCACGGAAATTTTTCGCTGCTGGCCGGTGGTCAATAAATTCAACAAGGCCCGCGATGAATTCATGCGGCAGGTACGCCAGTCTTTGTCGGAATTGGAAACGCTCACAGGCAAGCAATACGGCTACCCACAGAATCCACTCCTGCTTTCTGTGCGCAGCGGTGCATCAATTTCCATGCCTGGCATGATGGCCACCATCCATAACGTTGGCCTGAACCAGGACATAGTTGAAGAGTTTGCCAGGGCCTCTGGAAAAGAGTATTTGGCCTGGGACAACTACAGGCGGTTTCTGCAGTCATGGAGCATGGCAGAGGGCATAAAACGCGAACAGTTCCAAGCACTTATGAACGGCGCCAAAACTCGTCACAACGTCAAAGTAAAAAAAGACTTTACGCCGGCCCAGATGAAGGAATTGGCCCTGGAATACCAAAATACTGTACGCTCCGTAAGCATCGGTATCCCTGATGATCCGTGGTTGCAGTTGACAGAGGCCATTGAAATTGTGCTGAATTCCTGGAACGCCACCAAGACCAAGGAATACCGCTCCCTGATGGATGCATCTGACTCATGGGGCACAGCAGTTATCATCCAAAGCATGGTTTTCGGCAATCTGAATCAGGAGGCTGGAAGCGGTGTGGTTTTTACAGCCCACCCCTATAGAAAGGTGAGCAGGGTTGCGCTCTGGGGCGATTATGCCATAGGCGATCAGGGTGAAGATATTGTCAGCGGCCTGGTTACCACTTATCCCGTCTCTGTTGAACAGGCTGAAATTGACGGCCGCTCCAAAGAGAATACCCTGGAGAACCGTTTCCCGGAAATATACAAGGCCCTGCTCGAACTCTCCCGCGAGCTTGTATATGAAAACCGCTGGAATCCCCAGGAGATTGAATTTACCTTTGAAAGCTCAGATGCCAAGGATTTCTATATTTTGCAGACTCGGGATATGATTACCATCAAAAAGAAGGAAAACCTCTTTGTCTTTGACAATCCAGAGAAACTTGAACCTTATTTTCTTGGCAAAGGTATTGGGGTCAGCGGCAGCGCCCTGTCGGGTCGTGCCGTTTTTACCCGTGAAAATATTGAACAAATGCACCGGGAAGATCCCCGGAGCACCCTCATCCTGATCCGTCAGGACACAGTACCTGAAGACATCAAAGAAATAGCCCAGGCCCAGGGACTGCTTACTGCCCGTGGGGGCCAGACATCCCATGCTGCAGTGGTCGCCACTCAACTTGAAAAAACCTGCATCGTCGGCTGCAAAGACTTGCGGGTGTATGAGAGTGAGCAGCGCTGTGAAATCAATGGGCATAATATTCGCTTCGGAGAGGAAGTCAGCATTGACGGCAGAAAAGGACTTTTTCTTAAGGGGAAACACCCCATTCGCGAAGAAGTCCACATTTTACCTATTTAAACGAGATGAGATTGCTGCATCTTCTGCGTCATCAGCCAGTCCGCGCAATTTTACTGCAGCAAACTTGCTTCTGCCTTGAATCTACAACAGGTAAGCGACTAAAGGGAGACTCCGATCTCATCTCGTTAATTATCTGGTTCTATTAAAAAAAATATCAATTTGCCGATGATTTATGGGATTACTTAACTCTTGGAGCCGTTCAAATAAACATGCACAAAATAAAAGCCATCATCTTCGACCTCGACGGCACCCTGATAGACTCTGTCCTTGACCTGGCAAACAGTGTAAACCACACCCTTACAAAGCTTGACCTCCCGCCTCATACCACTGAAGAAATAAAAAGTTTTGTCGGCGACGGCGTGCAGAAACTCTTAAAAAGGTCTCTCGGCATGACCCACATAGGGAAATTTCCTGAAGCCTTTGCCATCTTCATGGCCCATTATGGTAAGCACTGCATGGACAACACTGTCCTTTACCCGAAAGTTGCAGAAACAATTCCATATCTTGCCGAAAAATATTCTCTGGGAATATTGACCAATAAAAGTGTGACATTTTCACATAAAATTCTCACAGCCCTGGGAGTCGACACTTACTTCAAAGAGATGTTGGGTGGGGACAGTTTGCCGACAAAAAAACCTGATCCTGCCGGTATCCTGTACCTGGCTGATAAATGGTCTATTGACCCTGTTAATGAAATGGTCATGGTGGGCGATCATGCCACCGATATTGAAGTGGGCCGGAGGGCTGGCTGTAAAACAGTGTTTATTGAGGGCGGCATAGGTAAAAAACGTGGCCTGATTCCTGATCTGGTTATACACTCAATAACCGAACTGCCGAACTTACTAGAAAATTTATAATAATTAAAACTGAGCGCTGAGTGCTGACCGCTGATAGCTGATAGCCAAACGCTATATAATCAGTTGCCCGAACTCAGAGGCAACGAAATCCTGCAGAGTCGAAACCGCCTTAAAGGCATGCCGCAAAGTCTCCTTATCCCTTGGTGACAGTATCTTCGGGTTAATATAGGTATCAAGCTTCTCACCTCTTGATGCCTTGAAAACCTGAGACTTTAAGGCATAGTGCAGGAGTACCTGATAGGCTGACTCAAAGTATTCCCCATCATTGGAATGGACAAACCCACCTTCCACCAGTTTGGCAATCCGTTTTAACGTCCCTGTCTCCCTGATATTGTGTTGCAGGGCGAGAATGCGAATAGTCTCCACCACAAAGATGAGTCCGCTCTTCTTGACATCCAATTGACCCTTGTGCGGACCTTTCTTGTCAGTTACAAAGCCTCCAAGTAAACTCAGCGGCACCCGGTGACCTCCCTCTTCTTCATGCAGGACACGGAAAACTTCATGGTGTTGGCCAAGAATTGTAAAGGCATAATCCTTCAATTCCTTGAACAGATCAACCTCTCCGGCAATGGGTGCCGCATCAAAAAGAACGGTAACATAACGCCCCATTTCCCGGACCTGTGCTTCAAACCAGTAATTGATCTGCTGCTTCCACTCGGAAAGGCTCTTGCGCCAAAGGGGGTTGCTGGACATTAGAAACCCCGGACAATAGACATAGCCTATCTGGTCGAGATAATCTGAAAACCTTACCCCCAAATCAATAAAATACTGATCATACTGGTAATTCTGCTCGCTGTCGGCAATGATCATGCCATGATCCTGATCAGGGGTCAGCAGGTTTTCCAACCGGCCGTGGCTGCCTGTCACGTACAGACAGTACGGCACCGGCGGCACTCCTAACTCCTCGGCTGCCAATTCATGGGCCCGCCGGTGTATATCCCGGTTGATAAGGGAGATCATGACAACTATATCATAAGCCGATCTGCCGGACTCCAACCGCTCCTCTGCCATTTGGGGAAGTTTGTTCTTGATAGCCTTTAAAGTTTCCACCTCCGTGGCTTCCCGAATTCCTTCTATAAGGGTCAGAGGTTCAGGGTAGCGCAGCTTCAGAAGCTGACGCATGGTGACGATACCGACAATTTTCCCGTCTTCTATTAAGGGAAGGTGCTTAACCCGGCTGTCCGACAGAACTGACAGGGCACGGTAAATTGTATTATCAGGATGCAGGGTGATGGGGTCCGAGGTCATTACTGTGGATATCGGGGTGGAGTCAAGACTGACACAATCATCTGCGATGATCCGCTTCATGATGTCTCTTTCGGTCAGGATGCCGACAGGCTGCTTCACATGATCAATAACAATAACACTGGAAATATTCCGGGCTGCCATATCCTTGACAACATCCCGCAAGGGGCATAACGGGCTGCAGGTGAAAACATCAGTGTCCATGATTGAACGCAGGTTTTCCCTGTATGGAAAGGATTCAACCTTTTTCAGACTATCACGGGTCTCCTGGAGTTTTTTAAAAGATTCCAGGTCACCTGCTGTGCTTATCTGCGTTTTCTTGCTCATAAGTTACACGGCACCCAGTTAAGATATTTATTCTTTTGTTACATGATCACAATAAAACAATCATTTCATTACCACAACTCGATATTAACAGGGGATGATATCAATCATGAAACAGATAAATGTAAAATAAAAAAACGCAGGATTCCTCGCCGAAGGAATCCTGCGCTATTTTAGGTCGGGTGAAGGGGGATTGCTATGGGAAAAGCATATTCATCCGACCATCTTTATACTTTTTTACTTGCTTCTTTCGTAATAAAGCCTCTCAGGTTACGGGGTTAGATCCTCCTCACCCTGTACCATCTTCTTGATTTCATCAACAATTTCCGGGATTCGCCAAAGTCATGACGTTACCCACATCGGTGAAGTTGGAGATGGCCCCAAGAACGCGCCGCATAATCTTGCCGGAACGGGTTTTTGGGCATGTCAGGCACGATCCATACCTTGCGAGGCCTGGCAATCTTGCCGATATCGATACACACCTGGGCGGAAATCTTCTTAGCAAGCTCTTCAGAAGGTTCAATACCGGGCTTCAGGGATACATAGAGATCCGGCTCTTTACCTTTAATCTCGTGGTTCACCGGCACAACAGCAGCTTCTGCCACCGCGTCAACATTCAAGGCAGAGGACTCGATCTCCTTGGTTCCCAGGCGATGGCCGGAAACGTTGATAACATCGTCAATACGGCCCAGGATACGGAAGTAGCCGTCAGCTGCAGTCACTGCCGCATCGCCTGCCAGGTACGGCCAGTCACGCCAATCCTTGCTGTTGCGGTCCTTGCAGTACTGGGCGTAATATGTATCAATATATCGCTCACGGTTGCCCCAGATAGTCTGGAAAGCGCCCGGCCACGGATTCCTGATGCATATATTTCCTGCCTTGCCTTCACCCGGCATAATCTCATTGCCTTCCTCATCCAGAACAAAAGGATGTATGCCGGGGGCACCAGGTCCGGCACTGCCTGGCTTCATGGGAGAAACGCCCGGCAGGGTGGTGCAGAGAAAACCGCCTGTTTCAGTCTGCCACCAGGTATCGACAATGACTGCTTTACCCTTTGCCGATCACCTCATAGTACCATTTCCAGACTGTCGGCTCGATGGGTTCACCAACCGTTGTCATGTGCTTAAAGTTGTAATTGTATTTGGCAGGCTCATCCGGTCCGATCTTGCGCAGGGCCCGGATAAGGGTCGGCGCGGTATGGAAGATATTGATGTCCAACTCTTCGGCGATACGCCAGCAGCGGCCGGCATCCGGATAGTTAGGGACACCCTCGTAGACTACTGATGAGGCGCAGATGGAAAGCGGGCCGTAAACGATGTATGAATGGCCGGTGATCCAGCCGATATCAGCCATACACCAGTAAACATCTTCCGGATGGATATCCTGGATATATTTTGAGGTTCCTGCGGCATAGGCCAGGTAACCGCCGGTGGAATGCTGGCAGCCCTTAGGTTTGCCGGTGGTACCGCTGGTGTACATGAGGAACAGAGGCGCCTCAGCCGGCATGGAAACGGGATCCACCTTGACTCTTTTATAGTCTTTCAGCACTTCGTTCATTGAATAATCACGGCCTTCGACCAGCGGTGAGGAGCTGGAATATTTGTCTGGATGGCGCTGCCATACCAATACCTTTTCTATTGTGTGTCCTTCCGTCTGGCTGATGTGATACGCCTCATCAGCGTTGGCCTTGTGGTCAATCCATTTGCCGCCGCGATAGTAGCCGTCAATGGTGAAGAGAACGCGGCTCTGGGAGTCAACGGCACGGTCTGCGCAGGCTGACGGGCTGAAGCCGCCGAAGACCACGGAATGAATAACACCCAGGCGGGCACAGGCCAGCATGGTAATCGGCAGTTCTGCGGTCATGGGCAGATGCAGGGTTACCCGGTCGCCGGCTTTCAAACCACAGAAGTCACGCAGTACAGCTGCAACCTCATTCACCCTGGTGTACAATTCCTGGTAGGTGATGTGTTGGATCAGCTCATCTTCTGAGTCAGGCACAAAATGGATCGCTGTCTTGTTTTTGTTTTTGGCAAGGTGCCTGTCAATACAGTTATAGCTGACATTGAGCTTGCCCCCGACATACCATTTCCACAGTGGTGCGTCACTGGTGTCAAGTGTGGTGTGCCACTTCTCGTCCCAGTCCAACAGATCAGCATATTCATCGAAGCAATCAGGGAAATTTTGCAGGCTGAACCGGTCATAAACTGATTTGTCATTAACATTCGCTTGTGCAACGAACTCCTCTGAAGGATGATAATAGTCCTCTTCCTGCCAGTGCACCGCAATTTGGGCTTCATTTACTTCCATTTCATCTTTTTCGCTCATGGGTATTACTCCTTCACAAAATAATGATTAATACTTTGGGGCTTTGCCACCACCCTCAACCTTGAAAATTTCTTATAACTGAGCAGAAATATACTTGCTTAGGTATAAACACCTACATTAGTCTTCTTACTAGGTAAAAACACCCATGTCAATCATCAATTTTATACATTCGCTGTTTTTCGTCCTCGCCCGGAATTTTTAACAGTCTCTCCTCCTCCGGTTTGGCAAGTTCCGCCTCCAGATATTCAGCCCTGCCTTGAATGGTTGGCGGCTTTTCATCGACATTACGCATAAAGCGCCACAAAAATCCGGGCCCCTCGAGAATCTCAGGATCCAATTCCAAGGCTTTCCTGTAATCAGCAAGCGCCTTTTTATACTCTCCCAAACGGTCGTAAAGTATGCCGCGATTTGCAAAAGCGTAAGCCAGCTCCGGATTTCTTTCAATCATGAAGTTGAACTCCTGCAGGGCCTCGAAATCTTTTCCAGTCTGCATATAGGTTACAGCAAGGCCGAGACGGGCCATGGCGTGGTCCGGGGTCTTCTGTAAAGCTTCTGAAAATTGTTTAGCAGCTTGATCGTAAAGACCGTCTTCGAGATGATAGTTTCCAGCCCTGACATTAATATCGCCTGGAATTTTTTCAACCCCGGTACGCCAATAAATAAGGAACCCGATAAGAACCAGCAGCCCGATAAGATATGGGATGGCCTTTTTGTCAAATTTTATTTTATTGCCCATTGAGTTTTCACTATGATGAAAGAAACTGCACTATCATGAATTTGTTGTAGAAAAAGGCAAAGGTCACGGAAATAATGGCAGCAATTATATTTACCTTTTTTCTCAGTGCCAGCACCTCTTCCTCAGTCACCGCCCTCTTTTGTTTATTCTGAATCCGGTTGATGTTGATTGACATCAACAGTTTCCGTACAGGAAAAAACAGGACAGCGGCAAAAAGAAACGACGTAATTCCATACCAGAAAGTTATCATAAGATTAAAAAAAGGGACCCCGGACTCCAGGCAAAAGCCTGTTGTCACGGAGTCCCTGTAAAGTTAAGGGTTAGCAATTACGGCGAATCTGTATCAAGCCTTGCTTTAGTAAGATCACCGATATCCTCAACAAGAGCGACGATGTCTTTTTCCGGCATTGTGGACATCTGCATATGATATGCCAGCAGGTACATCATACAAACACCGAGGAACCACCAGATGACCTGCCATACCCAGATAGAAGGCATACCGAACATCCAGGTAGTCGCATCATTGGGATTACCGAAAATGGTGTTACCGATAACAGCGCCCGGTCCGATTGCAAAGATGAACCAGACGATGGTAACGGTCCAGGCCAGAGGCTTCAGTCCCTGCTTGGCAGCAGGCACAGATGCTACTTCAGACAGGAAGTCATGGAACTTCATCTTGTGTTCCCTGTTATCGCTGCCCTGCGTCATTGCAGAGACAATGATGACCGACCCAACGTTAAATAACATACCCCAAAAGGCTGAATGCATTGTCAATGGCCAGCGGCCCCAGGCAGTAATACCAAACCATTTTACACCGACGGACTCAGTCATCATTACCGCGACAAGACCGAGGATAAGACCGACTGTGACACCCTGGCGGGTAAACCATGGTATGTAGCAGACACCTGCGATGGCAGGCCACATCTGGAAGCCGAAAGCAACAGCCAGACCGCCCAGGAGAACAAGGGCATCCTTGGAAGTGGTGGCAACTATCAGAGCAAGACCACAGATAATAACAACGCCAATACGACCGAACAGTTTCTGGGTTCCATGACCTGCCTCAGGATTAATAAAGCGTTTGTAAAGATCCCTGGTCAGCATACCACCAGCTGTTGACATATAGGCAGCGCCGGTTGACTGCATAGCAGCCAAGGCACAGACTGCCAGCAAACCAACAAGCCATGGAGCCGTATCTGACAAGAGATGGATCAGGGCAGGAACAAGCATTCCCTGCTTACCTGGTGTTTCCATAATATTTCCGCCAATCTGCAGAACATCCTTGGCAATACCAGCTGTCAGTGCATTAGCGTCGGCACCGATGAGGTGAGCGCCCAAACCCTGTATAGCGGTAAAGAAAATAAGGATGAAGCCGATGCCGGCTGAAGATGCCCAAACCTGCTGCGGAGCAAAAGGTCTGGGGTTCTTGTTGGCGAATGACCACATGGTGAAAGCCGGGGAAGAATGAATACCCATGAGAGCAAACATGTAGGTCAGACACATCATACCTGTCCAGGCGCCACCAGCTGCGCTGGGACCTGACTTAACAAACTGGATAACACCCGGGATAGCAGTATAATGACTGAATCCATCCGGTGTTCTTTTAGGATCAATTGCTGTGCCCAGTGCCGGAATAATTTCCGGTGAGGTTAATTTTCCAATACCTTCCTGCAGGGCAGCCCAGCCGCCGACAGCGTTCAGGGTGATAAAACCGATTACGACAATACCAAAGGCCAGCAGGAGGCATTGCAGGGTATCAACGTAGGCCACAGCCCGGAGTCCACCGGATGCCACGTAGATGATAACGACGATGGACAGCATCCACATGCCTGCCTCAACGCCCAGCAGGCCGTCGGTCAATACGTTGAACAGAAAGCCTGATGCCCGGAGCTGTAATCCAAGATAGGGTACGGAGAAAATCAGAGCAACGATAACGGTGAGGATTCGAATAGCCTCTGAACCGTAATAGTCTGCAAACATCTCGCCCGGAGTTACAAAGCCGAAACGTTTGCCGATGATCCACTGGCGTTTAAGGAACATTACGCCTGTGAAAGGAATCGTGATGGCATAAAACGATGCATAGGCATACTGGAATCCATCACGGTAGACAAGTCCCGGATGGCCCATGAAGGTCCAGCCGGAAAAACTTGTTGCGGTTGCGGCCAGAACGAATACCCAGATCGGGATCGAACGACCGGCAATAAAGTAATCTGATGCTGTCTTAGCCGACCTGGCTCCTTTAATCCCCCAAAAAATACAGTAGGACCAGTAGGCGGCAACGAAAATAATTAACCATACGGTTGCTGTAGTCAAAAGCTCCCCTCCTTTTTATTGCAAGTTGAGTGTAGATTTCATTTACTGCTGCAGCAAGGCTTCCTTCTTATTCACCTCCTTTTTTGATTCTTAGCCGGCCGCCAGCAATACCTTAATTACTTGTTGAAATCACAAGTTTTTCTCCCTTAGTAAGCAGTTAGTATAATTGGGCCATACCTACCACATTGTAACACCTTGGGCAAGGTATTATATTTCATGCCATCATACCAAAATGCGGCAACTATCTATGCATTTTTGCATATTATATTAATACCTTAGATTAAAATACTAAACATTTCGAACAAAAAAGAGCCATAAGGGATTCTCTGATTTTGCACTTCGCAAAACCCTATATTATTTTATGAAATTTCAGAATGGGTGCAGCGACATAATTTTGCTAAGCGCTGAAACCGCTACTCTACAGAGGTAAGACCTTCCCTGATGGCATACTTTGTCAGGTCGGCAATTGAGTGCAGGTCAAGCTTTTTCATAATCTGCCTGCGGTGGGTCTCAATTGTTTTTATGCTGACATAAAGGTGCGAGGCAATCTGTTTTGTTGACCAGCCTTCGGCAATGAGTTGTAAAACTTCCCGTTCCCTGGGGCTCAACTGCGATGCAGCAATCGCAACTTCTTCTGACGAATCCCCCAGCAGAAAGTCATTTATGACAACCCCTGTTATCTCCGGACTTAAGTACTTTTTACCCCCTGCCACCTGGACAATGGCATTGGCTAGTTCCTGCGAAGCACAATCTTTCAGGAGGTACCCCGAGGCGCCGGCCCGCAACATCCCCATGACAAAACGCTTGTCAGAATGCATTGACAGGGCAATAACCCTGGTTTCCGGCAGGCTTTCGATTATCTGCTTCGTTGCCTCAATGCCATTTAAGTCCGGCATGGAGACATCCATGACAACTACATCCGGCTTTTTTTCCTGGGCCATCTGCACAGCCTTCCTGCCATTATCAGCCTCACCCACCACTTCAAAATCCGTTTGCTTTTCAAGAATGGAGCGGAGCCCGGCCAGCATAATTTTATGGTCATCTGCGATGAGAACACGAATGCTCATATTATTCCTCAATCCTTATCAGATGCTTTAAGAGGGGCCACCATGGTCACCATTGTGCCTTTTCCCCTCAGGGAATCCACCTCAAATTTTCCTCCAAGATGACGTATCCTTTCGGTGATGTTAAAGAGCCCGAACTGCTGATCTTTATATGGTCTGGCCGCTTTCGATTTCGGGCTGAAGCCAATGCCGTCATCTGTAACCCGGATGCAGAGATTTTTCTTGTTGACCCGGATGATTATTTTTACCTTTTTTGCTTCGGCATGTTTAACGATATTAACGAGCAGCTCCCGCACCGAACGGAAAAGAACAATTTCTATGTCCTGGTCCAAGGGCTTTGGCTTCTTGTCGCTTTCAACAGTACACTTCAGGTTATGCTTGAGTTGAAACTGTTCAGCCAGCCAGTCTATGGCCGCAACCAGGCCAAGTTCATAGAGAACCGGTGGGCTTAATTCAAAGGTAAGGGACCGGGTGTTCTGGATCGTCTGCTTCACCAGCTCTTTGATATCATCTATCTGGCGGATGAGATTTGGAGCGTTTAGACTATCGCGCAGTTCAAAGCAGCGCATCTTAATAACAGAGAGTGTCTGCCCGATCTGATCGTGCAGATCGGTGGCAATGGAACGCCTCTCACGCTCTTCCACCAGAGACAATTCAGAGGCAAGGGATCGCAGTTTTTCCTGATAGATCAAGAGTTTACTTTCTGCATGCTTGCGCTCCGTAATGTCATCGTAGACATCAACAATTTCACCTGATGGCAGCCGGTAGATATAATTCTCTTTCCATATTTCCAGCATATCGTCTTTATAGATCGCAACAGGGTGGTATTCAGGTTCACCGCTTTTCCATACCCGCCTGAATGCGTCCAGCAAACCATATTTTATTGCTGAAGGGACGATCTCAACAAAATTTCTGCCGATAATATTTTCTTTCTTCAGGTGTTCAGTGCGCTCAGCAGCGCGGTTAAAATCCATGAAAACAAATTCCTCTCCATTGTTTTTTGCTTCAAAAACCGCAACACCGCTACTCATATTGTTAATTAGTTCCCGGTACCTGGCCTCACTTTTTTCCAGGGCTTCCTCAACTACACGGAGGGCGTCAATATTGCGAATGGCCAGGACAAAATGGAGCTCCCGGTCCAGGGGCATGGTCATGACTGACAGCAAACCTGTTTTGACTATCCCTTCAGTGTCAATAAAACGGGTTTCATGGTTGATAACCGGCCCCCTTTTTTCTATGGAACTGAGCAGCCGTTTCTGCTCTTCAGGGTCCTGCCAGGCAGTCACTTCTGAAAAGGATTTACCGACAATATCCTCTTTTGCATAACCAAGAAAAAGGGAGAACATCTCATTTATTTCAGTATAGATTTTATCCTTTGCCCTGATAATGGCAACTGAGTCCGGACTTGTCAGGAATGCATAGCGAAAACGTTTCTGGCTCTTAGCCAGTGTTTCCTGCGCATGGGTCTGCCTTGCTGAAAAGTCGGCAGGCACACCTTGCCCATTGCTTGATCCGGCAAGGTTACCATGCGACACTCCTCTTGTTGGCTTTATATTTTCCATAAACAGTTAGCGGCAATGAAGATGTCTGCCCGACTTCCCATAAAGTTCCTCAACCTCACTTGCTGGTACGGGAACTCAATACTCTGTTGCGCAATCTCCCTCTTTCAGCTAACATTCTTTACCATCCAACCCGGGGAAGTTACAATATTTTTTGAAAAAACATTGATATAGCCGGATTAATCCACTGAGGAGCAACCAAGCAACGGGTATAATATAACATTTTGCAACATAATGATTTATTTAATTTTTCAGGATATCTATCTTTCTTTGACCTAATGGGTTTGAGTTAAAATTAAAGGAATGACGCCATGGCAAAATATGTCTTAATTGTTGATGACGAGCCCAATATTGTACTGTCCCTTGAATTTCTCATGAAAAAAGAAGGGTACGAGGTGCAATCTGCAGCCAATGGTGAAGAAGCTATGCAGGCAATTGCCGAAAAAACTCCGGACTTGATTCTTCTTGATGTAATGATGCCCAGAAAAGATGGCTATGAGTTGTGCCAGGAGCTTCGTGCCAATCCTTCATGGAAGGAGATAAAGATTATTATGCTGACAGCCAAGGGACGGGATGTGGAACGGGAAAAAGGACTGGCATTGGGTGCAGACGATTACATAACAAAACCCTTTGCCACTCAGGAAGTCGTTGAAAAAGTAAAATCCTTGCTTGGCTGATTTTTTGCCTGTTTTATTCACTAGTGTCTGTTCAGAAATAAGGATTTTTGCCGGAGATTAAGGATTGCGAAAAAAAATAAGCGTAGGCATATGTATAATATTTCGAGCATTATTTTTTGAGCATGACGCAAAGATACGCCGAAAAGGTCATTTATGGACAGGCACTAACCAGGGAGGCAACCTGTGCCAGTTAAGCAAAACCCTAAAAAATCTGCTGGCCATTTAAAGATGGATCACGAAACAATCCTGCAGACATTATTGCATGAACTGCAGGATGGTGTAATCGTCTGCGCTCCTGATGCGACAATAACCCTGTTTAATCAAACAGCAGCAAATTTATTTGGCGGAAGTCAATCAATAAGCAGTGGTGATTCTTTATACACGCTATGCCTCCAATCTCCCGTTGAGCACGCTCTGGAGCTTTTGCAATATCAGAAGAGGGACAGAAAAAGTGGGCCTCAAGAGCATCTCAATATACAGTTCATGAATGCAACAACCACACATGAAAAATTTTTTCGCTGCCGCCTCAGTCTTTTCCCGTCTCACACAGTTACTCATAATTTTTTTATCATTATACTGGAAGATGTTTCGGCCTGGTACAGGCCGGACAATCTTTTATTTATGAAAATAGATGCCTTTCGTGCCCCAATGACAAATCTGCGGGCAGCATTAGAGAACCTCACGGAACATCCGGAGATGTCACCGGTCATGCGTAGCGCCTTTGAAAATGTGATGGTGCAGGAATCATTGAACCTGACGGAAGCCTTCGACTCTCTGGATCAGGCCTGCAATCTTCTCATGCAGACACAAAGCCACCTGACTGAGATTGACTCGGCCATTCTCTTCGGCTTTATTGCAAAGCATTTTCGCAACAGAACAGCAAATTTTACAGCAGCAACTGATCAGACAGCAACTGTGAAAATTGACAGCTACGGACTTCTTCTTGTACTGGACCATCTGGTTAAAAAAATTCGACACGAAAGAATGCTGACAGAACTTTTCTGTGAAGCTCATACCGGTGAACAGTTTGTTTATTTTGATTTCATCTGGACCGGAGAGTTTCTGCCGACAGCAGTCGTGGAAGAAATTCTGGAAGAAAAATTACAGAACAGTGTCGGAGAATTGACCGTTGCCGGCGTCCTTCGTTCCATGGGAGGTGACATCTGGAGCCAGCAACATGAAAATTCCAGATCCACTTTACGTCTTGCTCTGCCACTTGCCCCGAGGATGAAAAAATAAGAGGTCGTTGAGGCAATAATTAACTGTTTCAATACAGCCACATTTCAGAATATTATTTAAAAATTTGAGAGGTTTGTCCCGTGACCCCTGTTAGGAAAAAAATCCAACGCCTACTTTTACTGTTTGTCTTTGGCGTCCTTGCTCTGAATTACCCATTGTTGGCCCTCTTCAGTAAAACTTCTTTTGGCTTCGGCATACCTTTACTTTATTTATATCTCTTTGTGTTTTGGGCTGTTTTCATCATATTTATTGCCTTCATAGCTGAAAGGAAGAAGATGCCCAGAACATCATATCCTTTAACATATAACAGGAAAGCTGATTAGCATGTTGCAGGAATGGGTCATACTTCTTGTTTCGCTCTGTTATCTGGGAACTCTTTTTGCTATAGCCTATTATGGTGACTGGAAGTCTGACCGGGGCGAATCGATCATCAGCAACCCGTATATCTATACCCTTTCCATTGCCGTGTATTGCACGGCCTGGACATTTTATGGAAGTGTAGGGCGGGCCGCAGAAACAGGTGTAGGGTTTATGCCGATATACCTGGGGCCGACACTCATGGCAGCCTTATGGTGGTTTCTCCTGCGAAAAATAATCCGTATTGCCAAGGTATACCGTATCACCTCCATTGCTGACTTTCTCGCCTCCAGGTATGGCAAGAGTTCCTTGATCGGCGGCCTGGTGACGATAATTGCCGTTGTCGGCATCATGCCTTACATCTCCCTGCAGTTGAAAGCCGTTTCCACGAGTTATTATGTTATGGTGCACTATCCCGATTTTGAAATGATCCAGGAGCATAGGGTAACTTCGATGTGGAATGACAATGCCTTCTCAGTAGCCATGATAATGGCCGCTTTTTCCATTTTATTCGGGACACGCCATATTGATGCAACGGAGCGGCATGAAGGTATGGTCGCCGCCATTGCCTTTGAGTCAGTGGTCAAATTATTGGCTTTCAGTGCTGTAGGTATCTTTATTACCTTTATCATGTTTGACGGACCTGTTGATCTCTTCGACTGGGCCGGCCGCTATCAAGAAACCGCAAGACTTATGAAGCTGGAAGTCTTGCCGGGAGGCTATACAAACTGGTTCACCCTTACCTTTCTCTCCATGATGGCAATCATGTTTCTACCCAGGCAGTTCCAGGTCCTGGTGGTGGAAAATGTCAATGAAGAACATGTCCGTAAAGCTGCCTGGCTCTTCCCGCTTTACCTCCTGGCAATCAATATTTTTGTGCTGCCAATAGCCTTTGCCGGCATGCTCCTGTTTCCAGAAGGGCATGTTGCTCCGGATATTTTCGTGCTGGCCCTGCCCCTTACTGAAGGTCAGGACATACTCGCTCTTTTTGTTTACTTGGGAGGTCTTTCTGCTGCCACCGGCATGGTCATTGTTGCAACCATTGCCCTTTCCACCATGGTGTGCAATGACCTGGTTATGCCGATTTTATTGCGGGTTCTCTCCATTCAGCAGGTAGATCTCAGCCACATCCTGCTCTTCATACGCCGCAGCAGTATCGTCTTTGTCCTTCTGCTCGGTTATCTCTACTACCGGTTTATTGGTGAATCATACACTCTTGTCTCCATGGGGCTGGTTTCCTTTGCCGCTGCAGCCCAGTTTGGCCCAGCTATTCTTTTCGGGATTTTTTGGAAAAATGCCAGTCGCCGTGGAGCAATAAGCGGTCTCTCAGCCGGTTTTCTGATATGGCTCTATACCCTGATGCTCCCTTCTTTTGCCAGGTCAGGCTGGATTCCAATATCTTTTCTCCAGCATGGCCCCTTCGGTATAGAACTGCTGAAGCCGTATCAGCTTTTTGGCCTCAATATGTTTGATCATATCACCCATTCGGTCTTCTGGAGCATGTTAGCCAACATCGGACTCCTGGTAGGCATTTCTCTCCTTGACAGACAAAGCACCATGGACCGGATACAGGCATCCCTTTTTGTAGATGTTTACCGCCACAGTGGCGATACCCACCTGTGGAAAGGCAAGGCCATGATCACCGAACTCAAAAATCTGCTGGCCCGTTTTATTGGACCGCAGCAGACCAATAGGGCCTTTGCAACGTATTCCAGCACCCATCACATTGATTTTTCAAAAGATATGCAGGCTGATGCTGAACTGGTTGAATTTGCTGAAAGGCTTTTGTCCGGTGCCATTGGTGCCGCCTCTGCCCGTGTCATGGTCTCCTCTATAGTGGAAGGGGGAGGAGATCAGTCCCGAAGGAATTATGAAAATAATTGATGAGACTTCCCAGGTGCTTGAATACAGCCACCAACTCGAAGAAAAATCCCTGGAACTTGAGGCTGCCACCAAAGAACTACAGGAAGCCAACAGAAGGCTCAAGGAGCTTGACCGCTTAAAGGATGAATTCGTTTCAACTGTGAGCCATGAACTACGCACACCCTTGACTTCGGTGCGGGCTTTTTCAGAGATATTGCACGATAACGAGGATATGGGCAAGGAAGAGCGCCATAAATACCTGGCTATCATGGTGAAGGAAACAGAGCGGCTTACCAGGCTCATTAACGAAGTTCTCGATCTTGCCAAAATTGAATCGGGACGGGCTGACTGGTTTATGGAAAACATTAACCTGACAGAGGTCATCAAAGAGGCAGTTGCCTCAACCAGCCAACTCTTCCGCGAAAAAGCGATTACTATTGTGGAGATGACCCCGACCTTTCCTATCCATGTCTTTGCGGACAGGGACAGACTCATGCAGGTTATAATCAACCTGCTGTCCAATGCAGCAAAATTCAGTCCTTCTGAAGAGGGCTCGGTGACTGTCCGTATCTATTTCAAGGAAAGAGAAATACGCGTTGAGGTTGCTGATAACGGTCCCGGCATTCATCCTGAGGAACAGAAAAAAATATTTGAGAAATTCAAGCAGATAACCGATCTCAGAAACGGAAAACCCAAAGGCACCGGACTGGGCCTAACCATTTGCCGCAGGATCATTGAATATCACAATGGCAGGATCTGGGTTGAGAGTGAGCCTGGGAAGGGATCAAAATTCATCTTCTCCCTTCCGGAGTGATGACCTGAATCCGTGGCGGGAAATTGTTTAAAAATAACTCACGAATGCAGGATAATGATATTTACGGACGAGCGATCTTCAGGAGGTCTTTAAGGGTTTTAATCCCGCACTCTGGGAGAAAAGACACAAAGCGCTGAAAAAGTTGGGCCGTTATATAGGCGTCGCTGAAGGCATTATGCGCCTTACCCCCCTCTACCCCGTATTTCCTGGCCATGGAAAAAAGATCGGACTTAGTGGTCATGCCCTTGTAATGTCTGGCAAAATGCGAGTCATTTTCATACAGCCAGTCATGCAGGGTTGCGGTATCCATGGCAGAATTTTTCAAAGAAACACCGAAGTTTTGCTGCAGGACCTTATTGACAAAATTCAGATCAATATGAACGAAATGGCCAATGAACACTGCATTGCCTGCAAATTTCACAAAGTCACCTACAACATCAAGTATATCCTCTGCACATTCCAGGTCAGAGTGGGTCAACTCATGGACCACAACACTCTTGCGTTTCAATTCGCACTCGGGCTTGACAAGCCGGTAAAAGGTCTTGGCCGGCAGAATTGTTGTTCCTCTCAGCTTGACGGCACCTATGGAAATAATGGCGTCCTGCTTAAAGTCAAGCCCGGTCAACTCAGTGTCAAATGCTACAAAATCAACCTGGCCGATTGAGCATTTCGGGTCAAAACTTTTCTTCAGGTCCTGCTGGCTTTTAAGCCAATCAGGGAGTTCTGCACTTGGTGGTCGGCCCAGTATTTTCCTGAACAGTGAACTCACGGCAGCACCTTGCCACTCCAATAGTTTGCTTCTATATCTTCATAAAGCCTTGCAGTAAACTGAAATGATTCCTTCAGGGTTTTCCTCTCAAAGATGGTGAGGCTGTCCGGGTTAATGAAATTGCCGGGTTTTTCACCATTTGCCGCCTGGCGCAGCTGGCTGTTGATCAACAGCCCATTCAGGTAACCGAATGCCTGTGTCATATCTTCAGCCACCTTAAAGCCATGCCTTGATTTCAGTTCATGAAGCCGACCCAGTGTTGAACGGCGGCTTATCCCTTTTTCAAGACCATATATCCTGGCACAGTCTGCCAGGGGTTTTATGCCTTTTTCATAGAGATTCAGCTTATTTTCTTGCTCCCCGCCCTTTTCTACAACAAAATCCTTAAAAAATGCCAAGGGCGGCCTGATCTGCAGCGTATCTGCTGCAATGGCTTCCATCAATCCTTTATATTGTCCCGCCCGCTTGATGAGATATTGCCGGAGTGAATCAACTCTCTTGTGATCCCCCCTGATTGCCCTCATATCAAAAAAACCCGTTTCGCGCCCAGTGCCGGCTCCGGTGCCCCATTTGCTGAACTGTTCCTGCCAGAGAGAAGCCCCTTGAATATTATCCATCCTGATGCATTGCTTCTTGCCTGTGAGGTCACATGCAAGCATTGAGCTGTTAAGTGCTGCTGCCAGCAGTTTGAAATAATTGTCTGATTCCTGCTGCTGTTGGGGAGAGGCACCATCACTGTAAACTATTCCCATGTCGACCCTGAAACTGAGAGTAAGTTCGTGTCTTCCTGCTCCACCATAATAAAACAGAGTATAATTTATAGGGGGCTTACCATTTTCCTCTTCGAAAATATCAATAACGGTATTCGTGATCTTTTCGGTCAACTCTGTAATCAAGCCTGTAATATTATGTGTCCTGGCACCATGACGCAGGAGAGATGATACCGCCTTGTAAAATTTCGGCGCAGTATCCTGCAATTCCTCAATAGACCTGATATTGCCTATTTCCTTAACAAGAATAGTGGGAGATGAGCCCTGGAAAAGCATAAAATCGTGATTGGTCAGCATGCCCTTGAGCTTTCTTCCTTCCATTACCAGTATATGATGGATCCTGTGCCGAATCATTCTCAGCAGTGCTTCAAAACAGTTATCCTCTGAATCTATGGTAATAAGAGGGGTATTCATAATAGCTCTGACCGGATTCACCACATCCTTAGCCTCGGCAACAACTTTTTCCCGGAAATCACGATCCGTGACCATACCGACAGCCATTCCCGTGGAATCAACGACAACCAGTGAACTGATTTTGTGCTTGGCCATTACAATTGCGGCCTGCTGGATGGAAATATCAGGGGAAATTGTTTGGGGCTCTGTGCGTACAATTTCCTTGACTTTTGTACTGAAAAGCAGCTGCTCACCAGTCGTCCCACCGGTGTACCTTTTGCGGGTTTCCTCATAGGTCTTATCAATAAGCCCGATAAAAAATGACTTGAGAAAATATTCATTCACCGCAGGATTATTCTGCAGCACGGCAAGGACTGTTTTTTTGGGAAACCTGATAACATATTGTATCTTCTATGGTAACGACATTATTCCTGGAACGATCATCACTGAGAAGTGAAAGCATGCCGAAATGCTCCCCTTCGCCTCTCAGGTCGATGAGAACCTCATCATCTGTATCTGAAATTTGATAGACTTTTACGCCCCCTTTTTTGATGACACCGAGAAATTCGCTTGGAGGGCCGTCCTGCTTTAATATTTGCTCCCCCTTGGGATAATACTCCATGGCAATATCACTGACCATGTCCCCCAGAGCTTCACGGGAAAGCCGGTTAAAAGGCAAAACATTCTGAAAAAAATCAATGATCTCGTCTTGAAGCATTTTCGCGCAGTTCCTTATGGAAAGTATCTAAAATAGAAGACAAACTAAAAAGCCCTGGCCAGAATCTTTTGTAATCGTTCCTGCATGAAATTATAATGGAGTGCTAACCCGTATTTCTTGTACACTCTGATCAACTGCCTTGCCGGACAAATCAACCTGCAACCGAATGTAATTGCAATATGCACCATTGCATGTTCAAACGTCCGTGAAAAATGAGGGCTAGACCATACATTATAATGATGCCAACAATCTGCTCTTTGGGCAAGGCATAACTCCCTATACCTTTCAGTAATATGTGTGATAAATCTTGCCAGAATTACCCAGCGTGTTTATTTTACTGCATCATATTAAAATACCCTTGATAAAGTAAGTGCAAGGGATATATTGAATTGTTATGCAAAAAAACTTTGACCTGTTGACTCCGCAACGCTGTTGCCTCATGATCGTTGATCCGCAGGAACGGCTTATGACCGCAATTTACAAGGCTGAAAGGGTGGTGCGCAATACCAGCCTCCTTATTCACTGCGCTAAAACGCTGGAGATTCCTATCCTGGCAACAACGCAATACAAGAAGGGCCTTGGGCCTTATGTGCCTGAATTGGAAGAGCTGGTGACTGATGTTCCCTGTATAGACAAAATCGAGTTCAATGCTTTTGCAAGCCCTGCTGTTAACAAGGCGATAAACTCGCTGCCCAAGTCTGTTGACACTATCCTTCTGGCCGGGGCTGAGGCGCATATCTGCATTTTCCAGACTGCCATGGGAGCCCTCAAGGCGGGCTATCAACCCTGGGTGGTTGCAGATGCAGTCTCCTCCAGAGAAAAAAGAAATGCCAGGCTTGCACTAAGCAGAATGCAGGCCCTTGGCATGACTGTCGGACCAACGGAAATGGCGATTTATGAATTACTGCATAAGGCAGGAAGCCCTTCTTTCAAGGCAATGCTGCCCCATCTGAAATAAAGAATCCGGGCTCTGAGAACCCGGCTTCGGAGTCTCGCAGGCTCACTTACCTGGCTGCCCCTTGAAGGGGCCACTTTGCTGCCGCTTACAATAATGATGTCATCAGGCACAAAGGCACAAAGACACAGAGTTTAAAAAACAATCTTGGAAATATTATGACTGGCAACGAAATTCGTGAAAAATTCCTTACATTTTTTAAAAAAAACAATCATGCGATAATTGAAGATTCATCCCTTATTCCCCAGGATGATCCGACCTTGCTGTTCACCAATGCAGGCATGGTTCAGTTTAAAAGGGTCTTCATGGGTGAAGAAAAAAGAGAGTACACCAGGGCCGCAACATGTCAGCGTTGCGTGCGCGCCGGAGGCAAGCACAACGACCTGGAAAATGTTGGCCATACTGCACGGCATCATACCTTTTTCGAAATGCTCGGCAATTTTTCCTTTGGTGACTACTTCAAGGAAGAGGCTATTCAAATGGCCTGGGAGTTTCTAACCGTTGACCTTGGTCTTCCTAAAGAAAAACTCTGGATTTCTGTCTTTGAAGATGATGATGAAGCCTTTTCTCTCTGGGAAAAAATTGAAGATCTGCCCAAAGGACGGATAGTTCGGCTTGGAGAAGCTGACAACTTCTGGTCCATGGGTGACACAGGTCCCTGCGGCCCATGTTCTGAAATTCATATTGACCAGGGTCCGGAAGTCGGCTGTGGCAGTCCAGACTGTAAAATGGGCTGCGACTGCGACCGCTATCTCGAACTGTGGAATCTGGTCTTCATGCAGTTTTACCGGGATGAAACCGGCAAGATGACGCCTCTGCCGAAGCCAAGTATTGACACGGGTATGGGACTTGAAAGGGTCGCTGCTGTCGTGCAGGGCAAACAGACAAATTATGACTCTGATCTATTTACTCCTATTATCAGCTCCATTGCAACCTTGTGCTCCAAGCCATACGGCGAAGACAAACGGACAGATACGGCAATGAAGGTTATTGCAGATCACTGCAGGGCCACGGCTTTTCTGGTGGCTGACGGCATGCTGCCGTCAAACGAAGGCCGTGGCTATGTCCTGCGACGCATAATGAGAAGGGCCGTGCGCTTTGGCCGCTCCCTGGGTCTTGAGCGGCCATTCCTGGCTGAAATTACCGCAGAGGTTGTAAAAAACATGCAGCAGGCCTTCCCGCATCTCTCAGAGGCTGCAGGTCTTCTTGCCAAGGTGGTTCATAACGAAGAGGAACGGTTCCGTGAAACTCTTGACAATGGTCTTGTCATGCTCAATACGGAAATAAAAAGGCTGCAGAAAGAAGGCAGCGCCTCTGTTCCGGGAGACTTCATCTTTAAACTGTATGACACCTATGGATTTCCAGTGGACATTGTCAGGGATGTCGCACTTGAGCAGGAGCTGACCATTGATGAGCCAGGCTTTACAAGGGCCATGGAAGAACAGCGGACCCAATCTAAAAAATCCTGGAAGGGCGGCTCGTTGGCTGTAATGTCGGCAGGGGTAAAAAAACTTGTCAATGAAGGTCATAAAACGGTATTTGTCGGCTACAAAAGCCACCGGGAAAATTCTATCATAAAAGGACTCTTGGATCATGCCGGGGAGACAGTATTCAAGGCAACCCAGGGAGAATCCGTATCAATCTTCTGTCCTGAAACACCATTTTATGCTGAAGCCGGGGGCCAGATAGGCGACCAGGGGGAAATAAACGGCCCAAACGGCAAAGCCAAAGTCGTAGATACCGTTGTCGTGGCTGATGGCATCATATTGCATGAAGCAGAAATCATTGAGGGCGACCTGTCGATTGATGACCAGGTTGAGCTTAAAGTAATGGAAGGCAGGCGCCAGAGAATCGCCTCTAACCACTCAGCCACTCATATCCTGCATGCGGCCATGAAGTCAGTGCTGGGCGACCATGTTAAACAATCGGGCTCACTGGTAACCCCCAAAAGACTGCGCTTTGACTTTACCCATTTCTCTCCCATTTCCCGGAAAGAGCTTATCAGGATCGAAAAGCTTGCCAATGAGGAAATCAGGGCAAACAGCCCTCTCAATACCGTAATGCTGGAGAAGGAGGAGGCGATTCAGTCAGGGGCCGTTGCCCTTTTCGGTGAAAAATACGGCGACAAGGTTCGGGTGGTTTCCATTGGCAATTTCAGCAAGGAACTATGCGGCGGAACCCATGTCAGGGCCACCGGAGAAATCGGTCTCCTGAAAATAACCGCGGAAACAAGCATTGCTGCAGGAGTGCGGCGTATTGAAGCTGTCACAGGCCCTGAAGCGATCAATATATTCCAGTCCCGGGAAATGCAGCTGGCAGAACTTGCCACCCTTCTTAAAGTTCCAGCAGAAAACCTTGGCGCAAAAATTGAGAAACTTCTAAGCGCTCAAAAAGAACTGGAGAAAGAGGTAAGCCGCTTGACGGCCAAACTGACCCTGGGTGACATCGATGGTATCATTAATAATGCGAAGATGGTTGGCGATATCAGGGTGGTGGTATCCCATGTTGTCCTGGATTCTCCCAAAACCCTGCGCGAAATGGGGGACAAGATCAGGGACAAACTGGGCAGCGGCATTGTGGTCTTAGGCGGAGAATACCAGGGCAAAGCAGCTCTGCTGGCCATGGTCACCAAGGACCTCACCGGTACGTACAAGGCCGGAAACATTATAAAGGAAGTTTCAGCACTGGTTGGCGGCAGCGGCGGTGGAAGGCCTGATATGGCCCAGGCAGGCGGACCAAACCCTGACAAACTGAACGATGCATTAAGAGCTGTTTTTGATATTGTCCTGAATCAGTGAGCCTGCGGATATATCCCAGCTGAAAAAAGAGAGAGATCGCTCTTTTTTTAGTTTCCATACCTCCGAATCTGATCCATGCGGAATCTACATTCATATTTTTAAACAGAGATTGTATGCACAATTTTCTGCATGTACTTTTTACATTTTTTTATTGAAATCATAGAGCTAACCCGGGGGTCTCACAAGCCGAGACGCCGGATAGACAAAGTGTAAGGGGATTGAGCTATACTTTAGTATGCACCCTTAAAGGCAGGGTATAAACTTACCGCCTTACACTGCAGGCTATACGGATGTATCGGCTTGCCTTATGCGAACAGTTCAGCATGTTTTAAATTTACAGCATTCGTAAACATTCTGTTCCTGTCAATATCCCGTATGCCACCTTCTATGCCCCGAGATTATCACCATTAACTATTAAATGCTGAAATGTTCGTGAGAAATGCGGGCTAATTCCTCTCTTCCCCCCAGAGTAAACACTTGCAGCTGCAAACAGAAATACTATTTTTTTGTTTGTCAGCTTGATTTGGATGAACTTCATATCAAAATGTTGATAAAAAAAGTTGACAGTCCCTTCAGTATACATTAGATAAGCTGATAAAATTTATGAACGAGCATTCATTCATGAGGCTTTAAGTTCCCAACCAGTAAGCCCCTGTAAATTGAGGAGCCCTTTGCAATGATTACAATTGATATTACCGTCATAATTCAGATTATTAATATTCTGATCCTCATCGTCGTCATGAACGCAGTGCTTTACAAGCCTGTACGAGCGACCCTGGCAAAAAGAAAAGAAAAACTTGCCGAGCTTGCCCATGCCATCGATACTTTCACAAAAAATGCTGAACTCAGAAAAGAAGAGATCAGCCGCAAGCTTAATGACGCCAGAAGCAAGGCCAAAGAAGAAATTGACAAGGCCAAGGGTGCTGCCCAGGCATCAACAGCCGAATCCCTGGCAGAAGTCCGTCAGGATGTCACGGCAAGCAAAACAGCCCAACTCAGCGAAATCAAGAAACAATTTACCGATGCACGGCAGCAGCTGTCAGGCCAGATAGATGGTTTCGCCTCTGAAATGGCTGCTAAAATATTGGGGAGGTCCATCTAGAAATGAACAGCAATTGTAAATGGTCAAGAATTGTTTGTATATCTCTTGCCGTAATAGCCCTGATAGCTACATCCAGCCTTGTATATGCTTCCAGCGGTGCTGAAGCGGGCTCCCACCTTTTGGGGAATTCCAACTGCTAAATGGTGGGACCTTCTCTGGCGGACTCTTAACTTTGCCGTTTTACTGATAGTCCTGATCAAGGTACTGGCAAAGCCCATAGCCAACGGCCTTCGCGCCCGCCAGCAGTCAATCAAGGAACAATTCACTGACCTGGAAGAACGCAAAGTGAAAGCCGACAGTGCTTATCAGACCTATGAAGAGAAACTGGCATCCATAGACCAGGAAGTAAGTGATATTATTCAATCCGCAATTGCCCAGGGCGAAACAGAAAAATCTCGCATCATTGATGAAGCGAGCAGGGCTGCAGAAGACATCAAGAGACAGGCTGAAATGGCGATACAACATGAACTGGCTGAAGCAAAACTTCAGCTGCGTGAAGAAGTTGCGAATCAGGCTGTCGTCATGGCTGAGGAACTGATCAAGAAAAACCTGCAGGAAGCTGATCAGGTGAAATTAATTGAAGATTATCTAGCAAAAGTAGGGACAGTCCAGTGAGACAGACAATACTAGCTAAACGCTACGCCAAGGCCATCTTTGCGGTTGGCCAGGAAGAAGGGAAAAGTGAAGCGTACAGAGAGACGCTTAACGTCCTCGGTGATTTTCTTAACGAATATCCCGAAGCCATGGATGGTCTGACTAACCCTTTATATCCCATGGAATTGCGGGAAAAAGTTATAGCACATTTAATCAGTGAATTGCAGGCCGATCAGTTTATGGCAAATTTTCTCAATCTGGTTGTCCAGAAAAAACGTGCTGACATTTTACCTGAAATAGCCACTGAATTTCAGATTCTGATTGACGCTGATCAGAATATAAGCCGCGGCACAGTTATCTCAGCTACAGAAATATCAGAGGAACTGCAGACAAAAGTGCAGTCCACCCTGGAAAATATTACAGGCAAAAAGGTGATTCTCACGTCCGAGATTGACCCATCAATCATTGGCGGCATTGTTGCCAAGGTTGGGGATCTTGTTATGGACGGGAGTCTCAAAACACAACTTGCGGGTTTGAATGAATCCATAAAGGGGAGTGAATAGGCAAAATGCAGATCAAAGCCGAAGAAATCAGTCAAATTATTAAGGGCCAGATCAAGGAATATGAAACAAAAGTTGATCTGAGTGAAACAGGAACAGTTATCTCCGTAGGTGACGGTATTGCCCGTGTGTATGGTGTTGGAAATTGTATGGCCATGGAACTCCTGGAGTTCACCGGCGGTATCCTGGGCCTGGCACTCAACCTGGAAACAGACAACGTCGGTTGCGCAATCCTTGGCGACGTAGAGCACATTAAAGAGGGAGACACCGTCAAGCGTACCGGCAAGATTGCCGAGGTTCCTGTGGGACCGGCAATGGAAGGCCGCGTAGTCGATGGTGTGGGACTGCCGATTGACGGTCTGGGTCCCATTGAAACAACCGAAACCCGGAAGATCGAGGTTATTGCTCCCGGCGTTATCGCCCGGAAATCGGTGCATGAACCATGCTACACCGGCAGCAAGGCTGTTGACGCCATGACACCTGTTGGCCGGGGTCAGCGGGAACTCATCATCGGCGATCGCCAGATTGGCAAGACAGCGCTGTGCGTTGATGCGATTATTGCCCAGAAAGATACCGATATGCACTGTATCTACGTTGCTATCGGCCAGAAAAAATCAACGGTTGCCCTTGTGGTTGAAACCTTGCGTAAGCATGGTGCCATGGAATACACCACTGTCGTTTCAGCCTGTGCTTCCGATCCTGCACCGCTGCAGTACATTGCTCCCTATTCCGGATGCTCCATGGGAGAATACTTCAGGGACAATGGTCAGCACGCATTAATCATCTATGACGATCTCTCCAAACAGGCTGTTGCCTACCGCCAGCTCTCCCTGCTTCTGCGTCGCCCGCCTGGACGTGAAGCTTACCCCGGTGATATTTTCTTTAACCATTCTCGTTTGCTGGAGCGTTCCTCCAAGGTAAATGACGAGTTAGGAGCCGGTTCACTTACAGCTCTACCAATTATTGAAACACAGGCAGGTGACGTATCCGCCTATATTCCGACAAACGTTATTTCAATTACCGATGGCCAGGTATACCTTGAGCCGGACCTGTTCTTCGCCGGTATCCGCCCAGCCATTAACGTTGGCCTGTCGGTTTCCAGGGTTGGTGGTGCTGCCCAGGTAAAGGCCATGAAACAGGTTGCAGGTTCTCTGCGCCTTGACCTGGCCCAGTATCGTGAGCTGGCAGCATTTGCCCAGTTTGGTTCTGATCTTGACAAGGCGACCCAGCAGCTGCTGAATCGTGGAGAAAGGCTTGTTGAAATTCTCAAACAGCCACAATACGCGCCATTGTCCATGGAAAAACAGGTTACCATCCTTTTTGCAGGCGCCGAGGGATTCCTTGATCCGATTCCGGTAAACATGCTGGGTGATTATGAGAAGGAACTCTATGCCTATATAGAACAGAGCGCACCTGCAGTTTTTGACGGCTTAAAAGAAAAAGAAGAAATTGACAGCGAACTTAAAGAGTTGATGAAAAACACCCTGACCGCATTCAACGAATCATTCTCAAGTTCGAAAGGTCTTAACTAAGGACTAAGGCAAAGCAATGGCAAGTCTGAAGGATGTAAAAACAAAAATTGGTGGTGTGAAGAAAACTTCACAGATTACCAGCGCCATGAATATGGTTGCAGCTGCCAAACTGCGTGGAGCCCAGCAGAAGATGGAAGATTTCCGGCCCTATACGGAAAAATTCAATCAGGCAATGTCCAGCCTTTCAGCCAACATGGAAAGCGGCCAGTTTCCGCTCATGGAAGTTCGCGATGTCCAGACGGTCGAAATTATCATCGTCACTTCTGACCGTGGGCTGTGCGGCAGCTTCAACTCACATATTTTCAAGGTAGCGAGAAAACTCATAGGCCAATATGAGGCAGAAGGCAAAAAAGTCTCACTGGTCTGTGTCGGCAAAAAAGGCAATGCCTACTTCAGGAAAACAGGAAAAGTCAGGAAGGCCTATACCGACATCATGGGGAGTTTCCAGATGTTTAATGCCAGGTCTATTGCCCAGGATGTTGCTGCCAACTTCCTGGCTGGTGAGGCCGACAAAGTCCATGTAGTTTATGGAAAATTCATGAGTATTGCCGTGCAACGGCCTGCAATGGAAACACTTCTGCCTGTACAGCCAGAAGTAAATGAATCTGAGGATGCAGTTGAAGCAGGTAAAGGAGCCGGGGATTACATCTATGAGCCCAGTCCTACTGAAATTATGGATGTGCTTCTGCCATTATATATGAACGTCATGATCTATCATGCCATGCTGGAAACAGGAGCAAGCGAGCAAGCGGCCAGAATGACAGCCATGGATAATGCCACTCGCGCCTGTAAGGACATGATAGATGAGTTGACCCTTCTTTATAATAAAGCGAGACAATCGGGCATTACTGCCGAGCTTATGGATATTGTTGGTGGGGCAGAGGCCCTGAAAGGATAAGAATAAAACCGAGAAGAAAATTCCTGGTAAATAATACACCCTGAGGAGGCTTATTTCAGATGAGCGCAGAACAAGCAGTTGGAAAAATAGTACAGGTAATCGGTCCGGTTGTGGATGTCGAGTTTGAAGCCGGCAAACTTCCTGCCATCATGAACGCTCTTGCGGTCAGCAACCCGGCAATCAACGACGTGGAGGGCAACCTGATTATTGAAGTTGCTCTGCATCTTGGCGACAATGTTGTCCGCTGTATTGCCATGGACCAGACCGACGGCCTGGTTCGAGGCATGGATGCCATGGACACAGGAAACTCCATAATGATTCCCTGTGGCCCGAATGCCCTGGGCAGGATCATGAATGTTGTCGGTCGTCCGGTTGATGGTTTGGGACCGATTGAGTCTGACAAGTATCGGCCGATCCACAAATCGGCACCTGCTTTTACTGAGCTTGACACCGAGGTTAACGTGCTGGAAACAGGCATTAAAGTTATTGACCTGCTGGTGCCCTTCCCCCGGGGTGGCAAAATGGGACTCTTCGGTGGTGCAGGTTGCGGTAAGACCGTTGTTATGATGGAAATGGTTAACAACATCGCCATGCATCATGGTGGCATCTCTGTGTTCTGCGGTGTTGGTGAGCGAACCCGTGAGGGTAACGACCTGTATCATGAAATGAAGGAATCAGGCGTTCTGCCAAAAGCTGCCCTGGTATACGGCCAGATGACCGAACCCCCAGGAGCCCGTGCCCGTGTTGGTCTGACCGGCTTGAGTGCAGCAGAGTACTTCCGCGATGAAGAGGGCCAGGACGTGCTCCTCTTTATTGATAATATTTTCCGTTTCACCCAGGCTGGCTCCGAGGTTTCCGCTCTGCTTGGCCGTATTCCTTCTGCGGTTGGTTACCAGCCGACTCTTGGTACCGACCTTGGTGAGTTGCAGGAGCGTATCACCTCAACAACCAAGGGTTCCATTACCGCTGTCCAGTGTGTTTATGTCCCTGCCGATGACTTGACAGACCCGGCACCGGCTACAACATTTGCCCACCTCGACGGTACTGTTGTTCTTTCCAGGCAATTGGTTGAACTGGGAATCTATCCTGCAGTGGATCCGCTTGATTCAACTTCCAGGATTCTGGATCCCAACGTACTTGGTGAGGAGCACTACCAGATATCCCGCGGTGTCCAGGTTACCCTGCAGAAGTATAAAGAACTGCAGGATATTATCGCTATTCTCGGTATGGATGAACTCTCAGAAGAAGATCAGATCACCGTTACCCGGGCTCGTAAGATTCAGCGATTCCTGTCGCAGCCATTTACAGTTGCAGAAGTATTCACCGGCATGGCTGGTAAATATGTGAAAGTTGAAGATACAGTTCGCGGCTTCAAGGAAATTCTCGACGGCAAGCATGACGATCTGCCGGAAAATGCCTTCTATATGGTGGGCACCATAGAAGATGCCGTTGAAAAGGCTGCTAAGGCAAAGGCTGAAGAAGCCGCCTAAGGTGCAACTCATATAGATATTGCGGACGTAAGGAAAAAACATGGCTGAAAAAATTAATCTCGAAGTGGTTACCCCTAAAGGAGCAATTGTCAGCGAGAAAGTTGATATTGTCACCGCTCCCGGTTTTGCCGGTGAATTTGGAGTGCTGGCCAATCATGCGCCCTTTTTGAGTACCATAAAAGTGGGCACTCTCCACTATAAGAAAGATGGCAACGAAATGGAACTGATGATCAGCGGCGGCTTCTGTGAGGTTTCCAATAATAAGATCACCTTTCTTGTCGAATCTGCAGAACGCGGTCATGAAATAGATGTTGACCGTGCACTCCAGGCTAAAGAAAGGGCAGAGAAAAGACTATTGCAGACCAAGGAACAGCTGGCAAAAATTGACAGAGCCCGTGCTGAAGCTGCCTTACAGAGAGCCTTGGCCAGACTGAAAATTGCCCAACGTCAGTAATGACAAAATAGACTTGCAATAGCCAGTTCAGATGTTTTTAATAAAGGCCGTCCTTAGGGGCGGCCTTTATCAGTTATTGTTACCAATGGAGGGAACACAAGAGGAGGAACATATGAAGCCTAAAGAACGACTAGCAATCCCAAGACAACAACCAAAGGAACTGAAACCTGAAGAGCGGATCACCAACTTCGATGAAGTGACTTTCGGTTTTAATGAAGAAACAGCGATCAAAGAGGCGAACCGCTGCCTGCAATGTAAAAAACCAAAATGCAGGGATGGATGCCCGATCCATAATTATATTCCAGAGTTTATCCGCCTCCTGCGCGAGAAAAAATTTGAAGAGGCTTACTGGAAGGACCGGGAGACCAATTCCATACCCGCAGTCTGTTCCAGGGTCTGCCCCCACGAATTTCAGTGTGAGGGCTCCTGCATCAGGGGTAAAAAGGGCGATCCCGTGGCCATTGGCATGCTGGAGCGCTACCTGGTGGACTGGATGGTAGCAAACAATAAAAACATGCTCAAGCCCTGCGCCATGCCAAAGGGCAAAAAAGTTGCCATCGTCGGCTCCGGACCTGCCGGCATGGCCTGCGCTTTCTACCTGGCCCACGAAGGCTATCATTCTACAATATATGAAAGCCTGCCAGCCTTCGGCGGCATGTTAACTGTAGGCATACCCGCTTATCGGCTGCCCCGTGATATAATCAATGCGGAGTTTGCCGCCTTGGTTAACTGTGGAGTAGAAATACTCAATAATGTCACCATAGGCAAGGACAAGACCCTGCAACAGCTAAAAGATGAAGGTTTTAGTGCAGTATTTATAGGCATCGGAGCCCATGCCAGCCGCAAACTGGGGATTGAGGGCGAAGACCTTAAGGGAGTCATGCACGGTATTGATTATCTTCGGCGTGTGAACCTGGGAGAAGCTCTAAACCTTGGTCGTAATGTTGTCGTGGTCGGTGGCGGTAACGTAGCCATTGACGTAGCCAGGACAGCCCTGCGTACAGGCTCTGACAAGGTTTTTATTCTTTACCGCCGTACCAAGAAAGAGATGCCTGCCTCACAGGCTGAGATCCATCACCTGGAAGAAGAAGGGGTAAAAGTTGAATTCCTCGCTGCCCCGGTGAAAATTCATGGTAAAAACGGCAAGCTGACAAAAATTGAATGTATCCGCATGAAACTGGGCGAATGTGATGCATCCGGGCGCTGCAGGCCGGTGCCGGTTGCTGATTCTAATTTCATGATCGAAGCTGATGCCATAATCCCGGCAATCAGCCAGGATGTGCAGCATATAGAAAATCCGCAAATCGAGATAGAACTTTCACGGTGGAGCACCTTCGTGGTGGATGAGGTTACCATGCAGTCATCGGTTGACTGGATCTTTGCCGGCGGCGACGCCGTGCTTGGTCCCCAGACTGCTGCCAAGGCTGCCTACCAGGGCAAAGAGGCGGCAGAATCCATCATCCGCTACCTGGAAGGCCGGGATTTAACAGAAGGCCGGGTCCCGGAAGTTGAGGAAACCGAAAAGTAATTGAGGCGCCCATCATTAAATGAAAAGGCTGGACACAACAAGTGTTCGGCCTTTTTTATTTGTAAATATTTATAGAGACAGCGAGCCCACAACTCTCCATCTCAGCCTTGCAACCGCGACAGTTTAGGACCCCTGCATCATCTTTCTATACATTTTAGACCATACAGGCAGTATAAAATAATATAGACATATCGATAATTATGAATTATTATCTTCGAATAAAGTATTTTTCAGGAGTGACAAAATGTCAGAAAGCTCTGAAAATGACGAGCGCCGTCTCCAGCAGCGATCACCAGTACCAACTGGTGTAATTGCCGTCCTTATTACTTGTTGCCCGGAAATTATCGGTTCAGTCAGAGATATCTCTTTAGGTGGCGCCAAGATCACCTATCATCATCCTGATAACACAAAGATTAATTGTTCAGCAATTAAAGTCGATCTCATTTCTGATGACCGTTATGTAGAGGCAATTCCTTGCAGCAATGCCTGGGACCGAGCTGTAAAGACCAACGACTTTTTCGCAGCTGACGACTTAAGAGAGTGTGGTATTCAATTTGATAAGCTGACCCCGAATCAGTTATTCCTGTTAAGGGGCTTCATTAACCGTTGCGCTACCCCCAAACATGCGCAGTCCCTTCCTGACGTTTCTTTCGCCTCTAATCAATAAGAAATTTTCACTTGTGAAAACCTGAAAGGCGAACCATTGTGCCTTGATCGGGGTGATAATTCTATGCATGATTCTTCCGCACTACGATAACTGCAAACCCTGCATGTTCACCAAGAATATCTTTGGGGGCCTCATTTTGCTCTACGCACCCAGGAATCTGGTACAAGGTTGACCTGCACTCCACAATGCTCATATTTGCATCGGCCAGCCACTTACGTAAAGTTTCTATAGTATAAAAACGGGCATATTTATAAAGGGGATGATCTGCCTTTTTCTTGGTAGCCAGGCTTCTACCCCATGCACTGCCAGAAGGAATCATGCCTATGACCAGGTGCCCACCATCTTTTAAACTTCTGGAGCATTCCCGTAATATTTTTTGAGGATCAACCGCAAAACACAGGGTAAAGAGTATATATATCGTACCAATTATCCTGTCTCTTACAGGCAGCTGCTCTCCAAAAGCCTGACAACACCTGATCCCCCTTTTGGAAGCAAGCGCGAGCGGTGCCCAGGCCGGGTCGATACCAAAGGAAACCCCCAGGGTCCTGGCAAAACGGCCCGGCCCTACGCCTATCTCCATCTTTGGATCATCCATTTCAACATGCAGAGATCTTAAGGCAGTCACTTCTATCTCATAAACCAGGCTATCCTCAAACCAACTATCATACTCTTCCGTATGCTCATGAAATGCTTGTGGGGCCTGATATTTATCAATTTCTTTTTCTGTCATGCAATCGTGTCCATAGCATCTCTTTTTTCAGGCACCATTTGCCTCTACAGATAAAATTCTCTTCACCCTCTGCACCAGGGGTGGATGGCTGTAGTAAACCGCTGCATACAATGGATGCGGATGCAGATTGGCCAAATTGTCCTTCCCAAGTTTAATTAAGGCATCTGCCATTGGCCCAGGGGTTCCGGTTAACTGCAGGGCAAAATTGTCGGCCTCAATCTCATGTCGGCGGGAGATATATGCCATGAAAGGCCTGAGTGGAAATAATGCAAGGGTGCCGATAAAGACAGCCAATAGAAGTTTTGCATGTATGGTTGGGATGTCCAGCATAAATACATCTGCAAGTACGTCTCCTGCTGTCAGCTTATACGCTAGATAAAATCCGACCAGTCCTATGATCTGGCTGAAAACGAGCATCTTTAAAATATGTTTCTTCTTCCAATGCCCAGCTTCATGAGCCAGGATGGCTATTATTTCGTCATCCACATGATTCGCCAGCAAGGTATCAAACAGGACAATTCTCTTTACATGGCCTATGCCTGTGAAATAGGCATTGCTGTGGCTGCTTCTTTTGGATGCATCCATGGAAAACACCCTGTTAATCTTCAAGCCCGTTCCGGCCATGATCTCTTTAATGCGCCCTTCCAGGGATGCATCTTCCATGGGCTTGAACTTATTAAACAGAGGTTCAATAACATATGGCGAGATGTACAACAGAAAGATACTGAAGAACAAAAAGAAAACCCAACCTGCCAGCCACCATAAATCGGGCAGAACCCGGATCAACCACAACAACACAAACAGCAGAAAGCCCAGCAGCAGGGTATTCAGAATCAGCGATTTTATAAGATCCTTCACCCAGAGTGCTGGAGTCTGCTTGGTAAATCCAAAGCGTTTTTCAATGGAAAAAGTATTATAGAGGGAAAATGGTATGTTAATAAGAGTTTCCCCATATATGAGCACCATAAAGAATATGACCCCTGAAACAACCGGAGACCAACCCCGCTCTGCAATAAAACTGTTGAGCCAGTTCAGCAAGCCGCCAAAAAGAAACAAAACGGTGACAGCCATTGAAACAACTGCTGCAATTCGAGCTGCACGGCCATGTTCAACCGTGTAGTCCCGTATTCTCATCAGTGTTGAACTATCAACATGCTTTTCAAAACCCGGCGGAACTTCTGCTCCATGCGCCGCAAGATATTTAAGGTTGATAATGGCAAGAAACTGCTCTGCTGCCTCTACAACCAGATACAATACCAGTAAGGCAAGCAATAGATATTCCAAAATAATTATATTCCTTTATTGAGTACCTGTTTCTTCTTTGCTTAAATAGTATTAATATATACGTATAAATACTTACCTGGGGAAATTTTTGGGGCAGCTTTTCAGGCAAGTAGGAACTGAATACAGGAATCAAGCGTCAAGTTCAAGTTTAAAACCAGGAGCCTGCCGAAACATTCTCTTATGGAAGATCATAATTCAAGACTGCGCCGTTCTCTCAAAGATCCTGATGAATTTACCCTGACATTTGAACTCGTTCCAGGACGGGGAGGCAGGACACAGGAAATCAACAGGATCGTCAACCTGGCGAAAGATATTGCTGCAGACGGGCGTTTCCAGGCCCTCAGCATTACAGAAAATGCCGGCGGCCAACCCGCCCTCTCTCCAGAGACTCTTGGTACAGAAATTCTGGCCATGGGCTCCGAAGTAATCATCCATCTTTCCTGCAAGGATAAGAACAGGAACCAGATGGAGTCGTTGCTCTTTGGCTGGGACAGGCATAATTTGCATAACCTGCTTGTTATTACCGGCGATCACCCTAAAGAAGGGTACTGCGGCTTTCCCAAACCTGTATTCGACCTTGATACGGTTCATGTCCTTGACATGCTCTCCAGCATGAATATAAAAGGGGAAACCTTCCTGGAAAATGAAAAAAGTGACAACCAGGAGACAAGCATTCCTTTTCTCAAAGGCGTTGTTGTCTCACCGTTCAAGATGCTGGAGTCCGAGCTGGTTATGCAGTATTACAAGCTGCACCGCAAAGTGGCTGCTGGAGCTGACTTTGTCATAACCCAGTTGGGATATGACGTTAGAAAATTCCATGAACTTCTGCAGTACATGAAGCAGAGCCAGCTCAATATCCCGGTACTCGGCAATGTTTTTATCCCAAGCCTCAAGGTAGTTGAACTCATGTATGAAGGGAAACTGCCAGGCTGCCTGATTGCCGATTCCCTCTATGAACAGATCCAATGGGAGGCGCGTACTGCTGATAAAGGCAAAAAGGCCAGGCTTGTACGGGCGGCCAAACTACTGGCGGTTTTAAAAGGGCTTGGCTATGACGGCGCCCATATTGGAGGACCGGCGCTTAACTTTGAGGATATCGATTTTGTGCTCTCCCAGGCCGACCAGATGGTTTCGGACTGGCAGAGCCTCATTCCTGATCTCTCATTTTGTCCGCCGGATGCATTTCACTATTATGAAAAAGATCATGAAACAGGGCTGAATGCTGCACGGGAAACAAAAAGGAAGCGGAAAAAACCTCCCTGGATTTCAGCCTATTCTTTTTCCAACTGGGTCCACGAAGCGGCTTTTGAACCTGAGGGGCGTCTCTATGACCTCTGTAAAAAAGTATGCCTTCGTTTGGATGAAACCAAAATGAAAGGCCCCCTTTCCACCTTTGAATATATAACCAAATCGGCCCTCTTTGGTTGCCTGAACTGCGGAGACTGCACATTAGAAGAATTGGCTTTTCTCTGCCCCCAATCCCGCTGCGCCAAATATATTTTAAACGGCCCTTGTGGCGGCAGCCATAATGGCTGGTGCGAGGTTTATCCAGGCAAAAAACGCTGCCTCTATGTGTTAGCCTATGACAGGCTCAAGCCTTATGGCCTTGAAGAAAAATTCAAAAGCGGCTTTGTCCCTCCCAGAAACTGGTCTCTGAATAACACCTCTTCATGGGTTAATTTTTACCGCGGTCTGGATAATTTTTCCATAGCAGAAGACCAGTCCTCCTCTTGCACAAAAAAATAACCTGATACATTGAACATTCTCAAAAAGTAGTTATATTATCAGTTTTTTAAAGATGAACCGTATGCACCAACCATCACAGAGAAAAATGGAACAAACATTAAAAGATCGTCCCAAGGATGAATGTGGAGTCTGTGGTATTTTCGGGCACCCTGATGCTGCCAGGCTCACCTATTTCGGGCTCTATGCTCTGCAGCATCGTGGACAGGAAAGCACCGGCATCGTAACCTCTGACGGCAGCCGGATATCTCAGCATAAAGCCATGGGGTTGGTACCCGAAGTATTTACCGAAGATATTCTCAAGGGTCTCAAAGGCCACCTGTCAGTCGGTCATGTCCGTTATTCCACCACCGGCGCATCCCATCTTTTAAATGCCCAGCCCTTCACGGTTTCCCACAAGGGTGGCACCCTGGCAGTGGCCCATAACGGCAACCTGGTTAATACCAGGGAACTCCGTGATGACCTGGAAGAAATGGGTTCTATATTTCAGACCACCATGGATACCGAGGTGGTTGTTCACCTCCTGGTCCGCAACTCTCCAAAAGGACTGGAATCAGCCATTACTGAAACATTTTCCAAGGTCAAAGGCGCCTACTCCCTGCTCCTGATGACCCAGGACCAACTGGTGGCAATACGCGATCCCGGTGGGTTCCGGCCTCTCTGCCTGGGCCAGCTTAGCAACGGCGCCTATATTGTGGCATCGGAAACCTGTGCGCTTGACCTGGTGGAAGCTCATTATATCAGGGATATTGAGCCGGGAGAGGTGTTAATCATTGATAAAAACGGACTTAAATCGCTTTTCCCCTGGCCCAAGCAAAAACACAGCTTCTGCATTTTTGAGCATGTCTACTTTGCCCGTCCTGACAGTGACATCTTTGGTATAAATGTTTACGAGAGCCGCAGGCAGATGGGCAAGATCCTTGCCCAGGAATGCCAAGTTGAGGCCGACTTGGTGATGCCCTTCCCTGATTCAGGAAATTATGCGGCAATCGGATATTCGCAGGAATCAGGAATACCTCTGGAGATGGGTGTTATCCGTAATCACTATGTGGGACGCACCTTTATTCAACCCACCCAGTCCATGCGCGATTTCAGTGTCAAGGTGAAACTCAACCCGGTTCGCTCCTTCCTGGAAGGCAAAAAGGTGATTGTTATAGAAGATTCAATTATCAGGGGAACTACAGGAAAAAGCAGAATTAGGTCTTTACGTGAGGTTGGGGTTAAAGAGGTGCACATGCTCATCAGCTGTCCCCCCACCCGTAATCCATGCTATTACGGTATTGACTTTCCCTCCAACACGGAGCTTATTGCCTCCATGAAATCCGTGGATGAGATTCGACAGTATCTTGACCTTGACACGCTTTATTATCTGAGTCTTGAGGGAATGATAAAGGCCACAGGCGCCGATGCAGACATATTCTGCAAGGCATGTTATGACGGAAAATATCCTGTACCGCCTGACACCACCTTCAACAAGCTCTCCCTGGGCAAGTAAAGTCCATCCCCTTATAACGTGGCTTCGGAGTTTCGCAAGTAAAGTCTTTTCCCAATACTCTAGCTGCGAATCATTTCCGCAATCTGGAAGGCCAATTCCAGACTCTGTTCCGCATTGAGCCGAGGATCACAGTTGGTCTGATAGTTCAGTTCAAGGTCACCGTCCTTGATATCACGGCCGCCGCCTGTACATTCCGTGACATTCTCTCCGGTCAATTCAAAATGCACACCTCCCGGCACCGTTCCCTCTGCCCAATGAATCTGAAAAAAAGCTCTGATTTCCTGAAGGATATTATCAAAATTCCTTGTCTTGTGCCCTGTTTTGGCCGTATAGGTGTTACCGTGCATGGGGTCGCAACTCCAGAGGACCTGCAAACCTTCTTTTTTGATCTCCCGAACAAGATTCGGCAGAAACTGATCGATCTTACCAGCCCCAAAACGGGTGATAAGAGTCATCCTGCCGGCTTCATTATCAGGGTTTAAGCGGGTTATAATTTTCTTTATTTCATCAATGTCATGCTTGGGGCCTACTTTCATACCCAGGGGATTCAATACACCGCGGAAAAATTCCACATGGGCGCCATCCAGCTGCCGTGTGCGGTCCCCTATCCACAACATGTGAGCACTACAGTCATACCAGTCTCCTGTTGTAGAATCCTGTCTGGTCAAGGCCTCTTCATAACCCAGCAGCAAAGCCTCATGGGAGGTAAAAAACTCTGCCTGGTTGAACTGGGGCGTGTCAGTATCAATCCCGACAACCTGCATGAAGTTGATGGCGTCGGCGATATGTTTTGCCAAACGCTCATAAGACTGGCCCATGGGGGTACTTTTAACAAACTCCTGATTCCAGGCGTCAACCCTGTGGAGCGCTGCATAGCCGCCCCTGGTAAAAGCCCTCATGATGTTCATTGTTGTAGCAGAAAGAAAATACCCTTTGAGCAATCTTTGTGGGTCAGGCCTGCGGGCCTCCATTGTTGCTTCCGGGTTGTTGACCATATCACCGCGATAGCTTGGGATCTCAACCCCATTGACATTTTCCGTGTCAGAAGAGCGGGGCTTGGCATACTGCCCGGCAATACGGCCGACCTTGATAACAGGCTTACCGCCGGCATAGGTAAGGACAATGGCCATCTGCAGGATAACTTTCAGTGTTTCTCTGATTCTCGGGGCGGTGCAGTTATGGAAATCTTCACTGCAATCACCTCCCTGCAGGAGAAAGGCTTCACCTGCAACTGCTTTGGCCAGTTTCTTTTTAAGTTGTCTTGCTTCACCGGCAAAAACCAGTGGCGGCAACTGGGAAATGGATTGAAGAACCGCCCTGTGTTCGTTGAGATCCGGCCAATTAGGCTGCTGCAGTGTGGGAAAGTTTAACCAGCTCGATTTATTCCAGTCTATTGCTTTTTGTGTCATTATCCTGCTACTCCTTACAACTTGTTGTCTGCCTTCTTTATAATTCTCTTTAATAATCCGCTAATCTCTCTGCCGGTTAACCCGGGTTTCTCACAAGTCGAGACGCCGGATATACCATCTTCTATGCCCTCAGACTATCACCATTCACTATTGAATGCTGAAATGTTCGTGAGAAATGCGGGTTAGCCTTCCGGGGCGCCTGGCAAGGCACAAGGCCCACCTACGCAGCAGACCTCTATGTCATAGGCATTTAATATACGCCGCTCACGATCCTTTTTCTCCTCATCATCAAAAGGCTCAAAGCGCAGCGTCCGAACAAGTGATTCCGCCTCCTTCCTGTCCGGGATACTATCAAGGCCCTGCCTGATAACCTTGCCTGTATAGGTGTCCAGTACCACAGCATCTTTACAGTTCGTTACCACAGCCAGGGGAATCTGGTATAATGGCTCCAGAACTCTCGCAGCGGCAATGGCAGCCCGCTCCCGGGTAACAATTGAGCCAGGCGCAAAACGCAGGATCATGAACCTTTTATCGTCCTCTCTGACAGTGATATCAATTGTAGATGCAACGTACTGGGCATTATACAATGTTTCAATGCGCAACCGTGGTTCCAGGTCGCTTTTGGCATACCCTTTCTTTTCAACCAGGAGTTTGGCCAGGTCCTGACGGCAGCGTTCATCATCGGTGTCAACTATTGTTTCCCCTGTTATATAATCTACACAGGTTCCATATATGTAATGATGTGACGGGATATCAGCCATGGGATTTTCGTTTCACTCCACCATTCATGCTGAAAAAAACACTATTACCATAAAATCAACAGGGGGCCAAATTCGGCCCCCTGTTTCATTTTTAAAAATTTAAACCCTTGCAGTATAATCAAGCGTGGCGATAACTCTAATCTTGCTAGAGCTCAAGCCAGGACTCTGAGAATACAGTCTGACCGGAAAGAGCCTTATAGGTCTTGAAATGTTCCAGCTCGGCACCGGCAAGTGAAGCAGGATCAGGATCATTGCCGTCCATCATCCCATGCACCAAATCAACCAGGTTCTGCCTTTCTCCCTTGCAGATAGCCATAATCTCATCATCGTATGCGTTGACAATTGCTGTTGTCAGGCCATGTTTCATCAGCATGATCAGATAGGTGCGGTCCAGGTATTTTCTGAGATTTTCCGCCACACCATTGGAGACATTTGAAAGTCCGATGGTTGAACCTGCTCCTGGCGCAATGTCCTGCAGCATGCTCAAAAATTCCAGCCCGGCAAGAGTCTGGTCTGCTCCCAGAGTAATGGGAGATGCAATGGGGTCAAACAACATTTTCTCATTGGGAACCCCGGCTTCTGTCAAGGCCATCAACAAATCAACGGAAAGAGCAGCCCTTTCATTTGAATCCCTCGGCATACCATCAGGTCCCCATAGCAGAGCGACCACGCTGCAGCCCGCTTCTGCCGCAATGGGCACCAAGGCTTCCATCCTCTCGGGCCTGGCCATGATGGAATTCAGTACCGCACCAGTTTTATTTTTTACAACCTTAAAACCGGCAGCCATAGCATCCACGTTGGTCGTATCAAGGACCAGGGGCAGGTCACTGACAGCCTCTACCGTCTCAACTATCCAGGGCATCAACTCCTCGCCGTCTTTTCTGGCTGGCCCTATGTTCAAATCAAGATACGAAGATCCGGCCGCGGTTTCTTCCTTGGCCATCTCCTGGACCGGCCCTTGATTTCTCTCCTTCATGGCGGTGCCGCTTCGTTTACCCATAATGTTAATGCTCTCCGCGATTGCCATTACAGTCTTTGCCATTACTCCTCTCCTTTTTTATGCTTTGGTTTTCAAGTAATTTGAAACCGTTTTATTAACTAATTTATGCTACAGTCAAACAAAATGTGGTGCCTGAAACCTGTTTCAACATGAAAGGTATACAGTTGCACGGAAATGAAACAATGCCCTATAGCATATAGATTAATATTCAACATAAACTTGTACCAAAAAGCTCCTAAACAATCAACAAAGTTTAGGTGTTTATACCAATATGTTCAAAAAAATCCGCATAGCCATTCTCCTTTTCATTCTGTTCCTTGTCGGAGCAAATGCATATCTCACCCAACAGAGGATCACAGACTGGGATCAATCGCTCGAAGTTGTAATATATCCCATCAATGCTGACAAAAGACCCTTTACTGCAGATTATATTGCCTCACTTACCCCGGACGTTTTCAAGCCTATTGAGCGATTCATGCAAACCGAAAGACTGCAATACAACCTTATGCTCTCTGAGCCTGTCATCCTGAACCTTGCACCCGAGATCAACTCCTTGCCGCCTGCTCCTCCCTTTGGCGCTAATACTTTTTCTATCATGTGGTGGAGTTTGCAGCTGCGTTACTGGGCCTGGAAACATGATACCTACCAGGGACCAATGACCAACATTCAGGTTTTCATACTCTATTATGATCCGCACACGCACAGTCAACTTGACCATTCCCTCGGCTTGAAAGAAGGGCATATCTGTGTGGTGAAGGCCTTTGCCACCAGGCATCAGGCTGCCCGCAACAATGTGATTATTGCCCATGAAATGCTGCACACCCTTGGCGCTACTGACAAGTACAACCTGCAGACCCTTCAGCCCAGATATCCGGAAGGATACGCTGACCCTGAAAAGGAACCATTATTGCCTCAGGAGTATGCCGAGATCATGGGGAGGGCTATACCCCTTTCCCCTTCCGAATCCAAAATGCCGGACAGTCTTGCATATACTGTCATTGGCCCTATCACTGCCAGAGAAATCAAGTGGCTGTAACGCGTTTTATAACACACCCCCCTCATTTTTTATCCTTTTTGAGCAAGGTTAAAGTGTTTGTTGATTTTGAAGTTTCCAAGAGGTAACATTTAATGATCTAAACCCCGACCAAAAGGATAATGAGTATTTACCGGTCCTGGTATAGACATAATTTGAGTGTGAGATGGGACAGGGTCGGCAAAAGTATCAATTGATATCTGCAGTTAAAGCTGCAAAAAATGATTGCTCTTCATCGGTTATCATGGCATAAAAAGACAATTGATTCACCAGTGTTCATGCACTTAATTGGTTTACACTGTCATCATCAATCAAAAGGAAACTTCTGCAGGGGAAAAACATCGTGACATCACTGAATCTGGCAAAACTACATCCAAAAGCCGCTGAAAGGATACAACCGTTTTTTGAACAAATCCTTTCCGGACATCAGGCAAAGATACATTCCCTTGTTGTCACCGGCTCTGCGCTTACTGAAGATTTTGACAGCAAAAAATCTGATGTTAATTCACTCTTCGTTTTAAAAGACATGGACCTGAGGTTTTTAGAGGCAATTGCGCCGCTTGGTAAAAAATACGGCAAGCAGAAGGTTGCCGCTCCACTTATCATGACACCTGAATACATTACCGGGTCACTTGATGTTTTTCCCATCGAGTTTTTGAACTTCAAACTCATTCATCACACTGCTTTTGGAGAGGAAATTCTTGACAATATAGAGATACATTCCCGGGATCTCAGGCACCAATGCGAGTGGGAGATCAAAACCAAACTGATCGGCTTGCGGCAGGGATATCTTGGAGCGCAAGCAGACCGTCGATTGTTGTCTGAAAACTTCGGCTCCATAATAACCGGTGCCATTCCTCTCTTTCGGGGAATTGTCTTTTTACTGCAGAACCAAACACCAATCCAGCAAAGTGCGGTTATTCAAGCCCTGTCAGATGCAGTGGCCATTGACACCAGTGTTTTTTCCACTGCCCTGCAGGTGAAACAGAAGATAATCAAGCCATCTGTCGATGAGTTTAATGAAATATTTGAAAACTACTATGCAGCTCTTGAAAAACTGGGGAAAATAGTTGATGAGATTACGGTTTAAATTTTTTATCCTGCTGCTCCTTATACTGGTTTCTTTTGCACCCGCCATTTCCGCGGCGGTCAGGGTTCCACCACAACCTCCCAACTATGTGGTTGATCTGGCCGGTATTATTGACAGCAATGCAGAAGCCTCTCTCAACTCATATCTCAAAGAACTGGAGCGTAAAACCTCTGCCCAGGTGGTTGTGCTCACCATTACATCACTGGATGGTGAATCCATTGAAGATTTTTCCATCAATCTTGCCCATGACCAATGGAAACTCGGCCAGAAGGGCGAGGACAACGGCTTGCTGCTGCTGGTTTCCATGCAGGACAGGAAATACAGGTTTGAGGTTGGTTATGGCCTGGAGGGGATACTGCCGGACAGTCTGGTCGGCTCCATCGGACGGCAATATCTGGTTCCCTATTTTAAAAAGGGGGACTTCTCCACCGGTATCCTCACTTCGACCCTTGCGGTCATCAATATCATAGCAACTGATGCCAACGTTACGCTGGGCGATCTTCCCAGGATGGAAGTCCGCCGGGATTACAGAACTGTGAAAGCGAAAGAGCTTTCACCCATGGGCAAACTCTTTTCCTTGCTCTTTATTGTTGTCATGATTTATTTCTTTATCAAGCATCCGCGGTTGGCATTTTTTCTTCTCATGATGACTATGATGGGCGGAGGAAGGAGAAGCGGCTGGAGCGGTGGTGGTGGTTTTGGCGGCGGCGGTGGCGGCGGTTTTGGTGGTGGCGGCGCTTCGGGCGGCTGGTAATTGTTACTTAACCATCATAAGAGTTATTACGAGTTCATTAATCATTCTGAATTATTTGAAAAATGGAGGTTCATTCGATGTCTAAAGGACTCAAGACCGTACTCATAGTTGCAGGAATACTTCTTCTTTTAATCTTTGCTGGATTCAGGTGGTATATAGGCGGCTACAACCGGGTTGTGGCCATGGATGAAAACGTCAAAGGAGGTTGGGCCGAGGTTGAAAATCAACTGAAGAGAAGATACGATCTCATTCCCAACCTGATAGAAACGGTCAAAGGGTATGCATCCCACGAAAAGGAACTCTTCCAATATATTGCCGATGCGCGGACCAAATACTTCAGCGCCAAAACTGTAAAAGATAAAATTGCATCCTCCAATCAGCTGGAAGGCGCTCTTTCCAGACTCCTTTTGCTGCGCGAACAATATCCGCAGCTGAAAGCCAATGAATCCTTCCTGAAACTGCAGGACAGCTTAGAAGGAACCGAGAACAGAATAGCCGTTGCCCGCAAGAGATACAACGATGCGGTGCAGCTCCTCAACACCTTTATAAGGACGTTTTTCGGGCGCTTTTTTGCAGGCTTTGCCGGAGTAACCAGTGCCGAATATTTCGAGGTGCCGGATACAGAACAGGCTGATCCCCAGGTTCGCTTTTAGGATTCAACCTCCTTAAAACGGAAATTTCTTCACTCTTCGACCTGCAGAGTTCTGTCAATAATTACGCATGGATGTCCCCTGAATCGTTTTCTTTCGATCTGCTATGGATAATTTTCAGTATCATCCACTCCTGACCCTGGGTATCCTTCTAATAGGGGGATATTTGGCTGGACGGGCAGCAAATTTTTTCCGTTTGCCCCGGGTGAGCGGTTATATTATTGCAGGCCTGATCCTGTCTCCCTCGATCACCGGCATTCTCAACAGGGGACAGGTGGAGAATATTCTCGGTTTTGTTTCCTTCATGGTCCTCTCCATCATTGCCTTTGCTATCGGAGGCAGTCTTCAAATCTCCAGCTTAAGGTTACTGGGCAAATCCATTCTATGGATCACTCTCTGCCAGGGAGTGGGGGCGATGTTCTTTACTTCCCTGGCAATTTTTGCGGTAGGATATTTTTCCCCAGTTCTCAAAACCGGAGGCTATGGACAGTTTCTTGCCGCTGTTTTTATCATGGGCGCCATTTCAGCTGCAACGGCGCCTGCAGCGGTACTTGCAATTATCCATGAATTGCGGGCCCGCGGTCCATTGACCACCACCCTTCTGGGAGTGGTGGCTTTAGATGATGCTTTGACCATCGTCATGTTTTCAGGCACACTCAGCATTGTTGGCTATATCCTGCAACTGGGCCCCAGCGATATGGGATTTCTCCAGGGTTTCCTGGAAATAACCGGGGCTCTGGTTTGCGGAGCGGTCGGCGGTTTCATTTTGTCCTACATTATCGATTTCAGGCAGAGGGCTGAAGTCAATCTGGTAGTTATGCTGGGAGCTGTTTTCCTGGTGGGTGGTATAGCAATTCAAGTCAGTTTTTCACCTCTGCTTGCTAATATGACTATGGGTTTCATCTTGGCAAACAGAAAAAAAGATGGCAATAAGCTGTTTCACCAGTTGGAAACCGTAGAGGAGACTCTTTACTGCTTGTTTTTTGTGTTGGCAGGTGCGCATTTCGACACTACAGTCTTCAGCACGGCTGCTTTCCTCGGTATTACTTTGATGTTGGCCCGCTTGTTGGGAAAACTCAGCGGCACGGTTTTGGGGTCCCGAATTTCGCAGGCGCCGCCAGTGATTCGCAAATACCTGGGAATTACACTTTTGCCCCAAGCGGGGCTTTCTTTAGGTTTGATTTTTCTTGCCCGCCCGTTTTTTACGGTTGAAATATATGAGGTGTTGCTCAACGCCATGCTGGCATCCGTGATCATCAATGAACTGATAGCGCCACCTATGCTTAAATGGAGCTTGAGCCGAGCCCATGAAACAGGTAATGGAGACGGCCATGAAAATTCGTGAAGTCTTGGATTGTATCGGTCCTCGGGAAATCCCCATTATTGACTTGAATAGCCATATTGATGATGTGATACGGATAATGGCCGACTTTATCCATTCCCGACTGGTCTATGTGGTTGACGAGGAGAAACGGCTTAAGGGCACGATTTCAGTGAGTACCCTGCTCCGCCATATTTATCCTCATCATTATGAAGGCAAAATTCACCCGCATGGTATCTTGGAGCGCATCACTGCAGAGGCCGCCTGCCATATAATGGATACGCACAGCATATCCACCACGCCGGACGAGACTGTAGACAACGTGCTCAAGCGCATGGCCCACTCCGGGGTCAAGGAAATACCGGTCCTGGACAAGGAGGAACGCATCATCGGCGATATAACCGCTATTGATCTTATGCGCTGCTCTTATATGACATAGGGAAAATAAAGCTTCCTTCTCGCCGGGTTTAGCAGGTAATCTGAAATGATAAAGAAAAAGAACAAAATGAAGAAAAAACTAAACTGCTGGAAATTTATGAAATGCGGTCGTGAATCGAATGGAAGCAACAGGCTACTGCTCGACCGTACCTGAGATAATGTACCGGAATCAGCTCGTGCTCAGTCCAGGGCGTAAATGTAAATGTCAGTTTGACGGATGCGGAAACCAGAAAAATGAGCAGTGGTAACAAGGAGAAAGGATTACCCATAGCCGAGGCGATAACTATAAAAGTTGTCTGCTATTCAGGTTATCGGGCTGAAGAGTCTCCGGTCCGCTTTTACCTGGGCGAAAGAAAGATCGAGGTGGAAGCAATCATTGACAGGTGGCTTGCTCCGGATCATCGCTATTTCAAAGTGAGGGGGGATGATAAGGCCCTGTATATTATTCGCCATGATACCGTGACAGATACCTGGGAACTCACCATGTTTGACAGGACCGGGACCTAGATTTTCACAATCTCCACAATTCCGGGGGCACCATACTTAAATACTACCTGGCCCTGGGGCATAGCAGAATCACCACTACTCAAAGATATTGCAAAGTCTCTATGATCAGTAACAACTATAATGCCCCCAACAATCTCCGCTGAAGAAGTGTCTGCATATCACGCCGATCATCAACAACAAGGTAGACATAAACACTTTCACCTTCTACTCTATAAATAATGCGATAAGGTTTGAAAAAAATCTCACGATAATCACGAATCCCCAGAGCTATAAGTTCTTTTGGGTAGACACCCCGCTCCGGATGCTCGCTCAAGCTGGTGAATTTTTCCTCGATCTGTTGAAGGACATATTCTGCCTTTGCAGGCGAATCATGTTGAGAAATAAATGTATAGAGGTCATTAAGATCATCGGCAGCGTCTTCTATGAGTAGGACGGTAAAAGCCATTACTGCCCTTTCCTTTTTCGAATACGCTTTACAGCATCAGCAGCCGAAATTGTTTTACCTTCCTCAATCTGTCGATTGCCAAGAGCCAGTATCTTGAGCAAGGCCATGGTCTCCTGGGTCTGCTCGTAATCCTCAATACCCTGAATGACGACTTTGGCCTCACCATTCTGGGTAATAATCATCGGCTCTCCTTTGTCTCCCAGGTTTCGAATTATTTTTGCTGCATTGGCCTTTAAATAACTGATAGGCTTGATTTGACTGGATAATCTCATTCGCCACCTGTTTAAGACCACTGCCTAAAGCGTATTTGATAAAAAATACTCAAATGTCAAGCCTGCCCCCAGTCAAGAAACGTGCGGACATCAAAGCGGTCATAAATCCAGTCATCATAAAAGTTTTAATTTTATCAACTATGTGTTATTAAGTAGTTTATGGTTGACAATAAAGCGGACATGGAAGCGGACATCAGTAAGGTCACAGATCGTGGCGAGATGGTTTCCATGATGGAACCGCTGCACCTTGCCGCTGATTCGCGATCCCGAATTGAATTAACCGACCTTGCTGTGGAACTGGCGGCAAAAGCAGCCGGGTTCCGTCGCAGTCTACCGGGTGGGGTGCTTTCATCGCTGGCCGACCTTGTCAGGAACATGAATTGCTATTACAGCAATTTGATCGAAGGTCATTGCACCCATCCGGTAGAAATAGAGCGCGCTCTGCAGAACGTGTACAGCACGGACAGGCAGAAACGAAATCTGCAGATCGAGGCCAGGGCCCATATTGCAGTCCAGACCTGGATTGATGCAGGCAACCTGAGAAAACGTGCAACTACTGTGGAGGGTATTTGTGAAACACATAGACACTTTGGGGAGCATCTGCCTCCTGAGTTGTTATGGATAAAGGACCCGAATTCCGGAAAAAAGATTCACGTTGTGCCGGGCAGGCTGCGCGAACAGGATGTCAGGGTGGGCCGGCATGTTCCCATAAGTCCAGGAGCGTTGCCTCGATTTCTTAAACGGTTTGAAGAGGTCTATTCAGGTCTGAGCAAGTCGGAGATGATTATCGGCACGGCTGCCGCCCATCATCGACTGCTCTGGATTCATCCTTTTGTCGATGGAAACGGCAGGGTCGCCCGTCTTATGTCCCATGCGATTCTATTGGAATTACTTGACACCGGTTCCATATGGTCTGTTTCCAGAGGCTTGGCGCGAAATGAAAACTCCTACAAAACACATCTGGCAAACTGTGACCTGAAGCGACGGAACGATCTTGACGGGCGGGGCGGCCTGAGCGAAGAATCCCTGGTGGAATTCACCCGGTTTTTTCTGCATACCTGTCTGGACCAGATAGATTTCATGGAGAGTTTGGTACAGCCGGACCGCCTGAGGCACCGCTTGCTGTCCTGGGCCGGAGAAGAGATAAAAACCGGCAATCTACCTCCCAAGGCGGAAACCTTGCTTGAGGCAATTTTATACAGGGGCGAACTGGTTCGCAGTGAACTGCCGAATCTGCTCGGTGTGGGAGAACGTCAGTGTCGGCGCGTGATTTCAGCTTTGACCGGGCACAAAGTCCTTACCGCTGCAAATTCACGTGCTCCTCTGCGCTTGGCCTTTCCCGCCCATCTTGCTCCGCACTTGATGCCGGGGCTGTTTCCTGAAATGGCATAATGGCTTCAACTGAGCCGAGCGGGAAGTTGCGGGAGAAGGCGAATGAGAAGTGAAGGTTGTTTGGAAGGTATCTTGACCTTGGAAATAACTAAATTAAAATGTGATATTTCAGAACCCTGAATTAGATTGTTGTGAAGAGAATGTCAGAATGTCCAGCCTGACCCCATTATTTT
>PVMK01127750.1_pt1 | contig 98854 bp, 97 predicted proteins | sample 1853481 | NCBI WGS metagenome assembly PVMK01 (sample SAMN08533507, study PRJNA380276) | Marine sediment metagenome, whole genome shotgun sequencing project.
TCGCTTGTGTTCTTCATTCAATAAACGGATTCCCATGAAAAAAATAATTATTGTTTCGTTGCTGCTGGTGAGTTTTTCGACAGGCTCTTTTGCTGATTACCAGGACGAGATCAAGGCGTTGACTGCTCGTATGCAGGAGCTCTCCGGTGATAAAACCGGATTGAGCGATTCGGAACGCTTTAAAGAAATAGTCGATATGACTTATGACTACACCATGCTCAGTCATCCCGAATATGCCACCTACCTGGGCGATCCGCGTGGGCAGGATCGATGGACGGATAACTCGGAAACAATTACGCAGCAACGTAAGCAGGATGGTAAAACCCTGTTGGCCGCATTGGCGAATATTAATCGTAATGAATTAGCAGCCTCTGAACAGGTCAATTATGACCTGCTGTACGACATTCAGGAACGGGATATCGAAGGTCAGCAATTTCCGAATGAGTATATGCCGCTCAACCAGATGGGTGGTGTGCAACAGGATATTGCCCGGATGATGGCAATCATGCAGCCCAGGAATGTGGATGATTATTCCAATATGATTGCCCGCCTGGAAAAAACTCCGGAGGTTGTGGATCAAACCATTGCATGGATGCGTAAAGGCATGGAGGCGGGTGTAACACCACCAGCAATTACCCTGCGGGATGTGCCACAACAGATCCGCAATCAATTGGTGGATGAGGCAGATAAAAGCCCGTTGTTGGCAGCATTCCAGAAGTTTCCTGCCAACGTGGATTCACTACAGCAGGAATCTCTGAAGAAACAGGCAAGCGCTGCTTTTAGCGAAAAGATAGCGCCTGCTTTTGAGAAACTGCTGGTCTTTGTGGAAAATGAATACATACCTGCAGCCCGCAAATCCATTGCCATGCGTGATTTGCCTAACGGTGAAGCCTGGTATGCCTATAACGTAAAACAGCGCACGACGACAGATCTTACGCCAGAGCAAATTCATGAAATTGGTTTGTCCGAAGTGAAACGCATTCGTGGCGAAATGAAGATATTATTGAGTCCACCGGTTTTGAAGGTTCTTTTGAAGACTTCCTGGTGTTCCTGCGCACTGATCCACAGTTTTATCACACGACTAAAGAGGGCCTGTTGCGTGAATATCGTGATATTGCCAAGCGGGCTGACCCTGAATTGATGAAGCTGTTTGGCAAGCTGCCACGGACACCCTATGGTGTTATACCTGTGCCCAGTTATGCCGAGAAGTCACAGACTACCGCTTATTATCAGGGTGGGATCAGTGAAGGCTGGACGTCCGGGTAATTTCTTTGCCAATACCTATGCATTGGATACAAGGCCACGTTGGGAAATGGAGGCGCTGACCCTGCATGAAGCAGTACCCGGCCACCATCTGCAACTGGCATTGCAGGATGAGTTGGAGAATGTGCCATGGTTCCGTCGCGCGGGTGGTTACACTGCGTTCATCGAGGGTTGGGGGCTTATATTCCGAAAGCCTTGGTGTTGAGATGGGTTTTTACCAGGATCCATACTCGAAGTTCGGGCAACTGACCTATGAGATGTGGCGTGCCATACGGCTGGTTGTTGATACCGGCATGCACCACCTGGGGTGGAGCCGTCAGCAGGCCATCGACTATTTCATGGAAAATGCCGGTAAGCAGGAACACGATGTGATCGTGGAAGTCGACCGGTATATCGTCTGGCCCTGGTCAGGCCCTGGCTTACAAAATCGGTGAACTGAAGATCAAGGAACTGCGTGCCTGGGCGACTGATGAATTGGGTGAGGATTTTGATATTCGCGGGTTTCATGACGAAGTGCTTGGCAAGGGTGCGTTGCCATTAAGCGTGCTGGACGCCAATATCAAAGCCTGGGTGAAAGGGCAGAAAGACGGATGATTGATAAAACTTTGCCCTTATGCGAACTGCACCGCCACCTCGATGGCAGTATCCGCCTGGAAACGATACTGGATTTGGCAGACCAGCATGGTATTGAGCTGCCGGCTCATGACGTGGCCGGTCTTGCCCCGTATGTCCATATAGATGAATCAGCGCCGGGCCTGATGGCGTTTATTGATCGCTTTGAGCATATGACTGCCGTGCTGGTGGATGCGGATGCCTGCCGACGTGTAGCCTATGAAAATGTTGAAGACGCAAAACGTGAGGGCATCGATTACATCGAGCTGCGTTACAGTCCGTGGTTCATGGCAGAAACTCATGCTATGGATCCGGCTGAAGTCATGGAAGCCTGTGCGGATGGCATTCGTGCGGCCGAACGTGATACAGGTGTGCGTGCGAATATCATCGGCATCCTCAGCCGGACCTACGGCGTCGAGACCTGTATGAAGGAACTGGATGCAATCCTGGCCCATCGCGATCACATCGTGGCGGTGGACCTGGCGGGTGATGAAGCACGCTTTCCGGCGCACTTATTCAAGGAGCATTTTCAAAAAGGTGCGGGATGCCGGCCTGCATGTAACCATCCATGCAGGTGAAGCGGATGGACCGCAAAGTGTCTGGTCCGCCATCCGTGACCTCGGATCCGAACGTATAGGTCATGGTTTCCGTGCCATCGAAGATCCGGCCCTGGTCGATTACCTGGCAGAGCAGGGTATTGGTCTGGAATCCTGCCCGACTTCAAACCTGCATATCAGCGCCATCGATAACTATGCTTCACATCCCATCAAGCAGTTGGCTGACCACGGTGTGAAGTTTTGTTTAAATACCGACGACCCGGGCATTAGCGCCATAGATATCGCCCATGAGTACAATATTGCTGCGCGTGCAGTAGGACTTACTGATGAGCAGGTCCACCAGTCTCAGCGTGATGCCCTGGATATGGCATTTCTGAGTAAAGCAGAAAAATCTGAATTACAGCTCAAAATCACCGAGGGCAGGGCGCTGTAACCAGTTCTTATCAGACCATCTGGAGCTTTTCTCGGCAACGTGCAGCGTAAATGCGTGGCGTGAGTGCTCCGACATATTTTGCGAGCTGTAATGAGGCATATGGTCGTGAAAGATCACTACGCTGCCCAACGGGACTTCAACAGCAATAGCCTCGTCACTGGTAGGCCATGGGGGTTTTGTCCAGCTCGGTGAGGATGCCTTCTTGCTTGTCCCAATCCACCCGGTAAATCTCCCTCAGCGGTGAATGATGCCCGCCTGGTTGCACCCACAGGCAGCCGTTGCCACGATGTGCGTCCTCAATAGCTACCCATATACCAGTCACACTGGCTGGATCAGAGATCAGGTAACTGCCGTCCTGATGCCAGCGCACTTCACCGCCGATATGTGGTTGTTTAAAAATGTACATGGTCTGCCACAGCAATGGATTCTGGTAGCCTATATCCCGCAATAGCCGACCAAAAATGGGGAGACGGCAGAAAGCTTTGAACACAGGATCCAGGTCATGCATGGCGTGACCGATCTTGTTGATGGCCAGTTGGGCACGGTTTGAGCAGGTTTCCATTTTCATCCAGTGCATCTTCTTCCAGAAAACAGTGGATGTTTTCTGCTGAATTGAAAAAGTAATCATCGCGACCGGAGTCGCGGTCGCTGGTCTTGAATACCGTGCGGTTATTGTCGATATCAAATTGATCAACAATCTCCATTGCGGCTGCTTTTAACTGTTGAATATCTTCTTTTGCTATGGCGCTTTTCCAGTACCAGGTAGCCTGGGCTGTGGTAATGATGTACCTGGTTTTCGGTGAGCATAGTCAGATGATACCTGTCAGTAATCCCAGGCCCCCATAGTGCCAAAAGCCCACCCATCAATCGACTGATTAATTCACCGCCCGGCAGTATTTTTTCAATCCAGACGTAAATCGTTAAACCGATAATCCAGAACAGGTTCATTACCCCGCCAACAAACAACAGAGCCATCAGGAACCAGCAACAGCCCAGGCAATAACCACCGTGTTTGAGACCCATCTGCAGCGCACCGGACTTGCCTTCGCGACGTTGTGTGGTTAAAAACTCAACCGGAGACTTGCAGTGTTTCAAGCAGGCAGATTTCCATGGACCGAATTGCCACAGGCCAGCAGCCAGCAGCAACAAACCATTGATGATCTGGCTTTGGCCGACCAGCATATTGTTCAGCCAGCCATTTTGCTGCATCCACCATTGCGCGGCGACAGCGATGATGCTGAACCCGGCCCAGGCCAGTAAATAACCGGCTGCAAACAGGCTGGTGGAGCCGAACGGCGGTTTTTCTGCTGTTGATTTTCTGTTGAGTGCGGCTGCGAGCAGTATGGTGGGAGTTGCACTGGGTAACATCATGGCGACCATCATGATCCCACCACATGAAGAACATCAGGACGATGTAGCCCATGGTCCAAACCGGCGTATCCATCATGTCCATGTCCATGCGGCTATGGCGTGTCATTTCAAACGCATCCATACCCATACCGGCACCGGATAATAACCAAACCCACGCTAGCAACGTGACCATTAAAAGGGCAGCTGCGACAACCCAGCGGTCGCGTCTGAGTATGGATTCAAAAACTGTGGTCATGACCCACAATCAATCGCGATAGACACCGTTATTGGAATGCCGCAAGTGGCTGAACTGGGCAAATGTGCCTTTCTGGTCAAAGCTGATATCACCGGTTGCGAGCGTTGTGCCACTACCCATTTCTGCAAATTCGAATTCTATGCCATCCGGAATATCAATCCGGACACGGTGTTCGGCGCCATCCACGGGGCTCCTGATCGGCTCTGCAGTGGCTTGAACTACACCGGGAATGACCACCTTTGCGATGCGGGTTTCCAGATCTGCTTCAAACTCAATCGGTTTGATCAGGGTGTCATAAACGGTATCTGACATGGCGTGAAATACCCACCAGTGGGTGGCAGCTTCCACGGTTTCTTCACCACGCAGAACCCTTGAAAGGGCATCGCACTGCTCATCCGTTGCGCCTTCACCGACAATGGCCTGAAACCGGCCTTTGCCTTCAAATATTGGGCCCGGCCAGGAATAAAGTGCGGCTACGGTAGTTCCGGAGAGATCAATGTCCCCGAAGTGTCCCTTGTCAATGCGTACTGCTTCAAAACCCTCACAGTAGCCATGAGTGGGTAAAGCTTCAAACTGGCATGGGCAGCCGTATGCGCAGTTGCAGCTGCCAAACTGTAGTCCTTCCACGTACCAATCAATCATGATCTGAACCTCGTTTTTGTCGTTATTTGTGCACACAAGGCACCTTTTCAGTATAGGGCACTTGAAAAATTTTGATGGGGCCAAAGAATCATTATCGGAGAATCATTTCCGTTTTCAAGTATGAGTAATCCATAAATGGTTCATTGCCTTCATTTAACACTCATTTAACAGCTTCAAATATGGTATAAAGTGCGGAACAAAAATTGTTCGGGGCAGGCTGACCGGTTCACCGGTGGGCCCTGGAAGTACCAGCCCCGGGCTTGTGGCTCCCGGACCGACCTCGGTACCGGTTAACGAACCAGCATGAAGGGCACTTCAATGAGCATCAATAGAGTTCTTGGAAATTCTAGATATACCTATATCCTACTGTTATTACACTAATTACATCACTTGCAGCCGGGGCTGTGTTCCTGGCGCCAGGCGTTTACGCACAAGAGCTGATACTGGAAGAAGTTCTGGTCACCGCGCAGAAGCGTGAACAGAGGCTTGAAGACGTGCCGATGTCCGTTTCGGCGATAACCGGCGATAGCATCAACGAATACCTGGGCGGGTCTCAGGATATCCGGGCCCTGGCGGCTCGGGTGCCTGGCCTCAATATCGAGACTTCCAACGGCCGCACGCAGCCACGTTTTTACCTGCGCGGTCTCGGCAATATCGACTTCGATGTCAACGCGAACCAACCGGTAGCCATGATGTTTGACGAGATTTACCTGGAGAACAACACGCTGCGCAGCTTGCCCTTGTTTGATATCGAGCGTATCGAGGTCCTTAAGGGACCGCAAGGATCACTGTTCGGACGCAACACAAACGCAGGCGCAGTCAACATCCACTCTGTTAAGCCCAGCGAGGAGCGCAATGGCTACTTTCGTGCCTCATATGGATCGCGAAATACTTACAACGTGGAAGGAGCCAGCAACTTTACTTTATCTGATACATTCACCATGCGCGCATCGATCAAATACCAGGATCGCGACGCATGGATCGACAACATTTTCAACGGACCGGGCGATGACTTCGGCGCCTTCGAGGAACTTGGCTGGCGTGTGCAGTTTGCGTGGGCTCCGAGCGATTCCTTCAGCGGACTGCTGAAGCTGCATGGCTTCAACCAGGAAGGCTCGGACCCGAACGTGTTCTATGCGAATGCCCTCGAACTGGGTAAGAGCGGATTGCGGCGGGGCTTCAATGTGAAGATTGCTAACAATGACAATGAAGTGGCGACCATGGACACGGACCACTGGGGACTGGCGCTTAATCTCAAATGGGACTTTAAAAACGACATGACGCTGACCTCAATAACGGGTTACGACACCCTGGAGAATTTCCAGAGCGCGGACGTCGATGGTGGCCAAATCTCATTCGATCCGGCCGACATCGGTGCTCTGGGCCGACAGGTGTTCTTCAACGTCGCCACCGGTGACGGACTGGTCGATCACGAGCAGTTGACCCAGGAGTTACGATTGACCGGTAACACAGACAAAACCTTCTACCAGGTGGGCCTGTATTACTTCGACGAGGACTTCACCATCCTGAACCAGAGCTTTACGTTTCCGCCGGAATCGGCGCTGGTGAGCCAGCAGACCAAGTCCTGGGCCCTGTTCGGCCAGTTCGAATACGCATTCAACGACCGCACGGCGTTGACGGTGGGCGCCCGCTGGACCGACGACGACAAGAATCTGCAGGTTGCACCGGCCTTTCCGGGTAGCTTTGTCAACCCGGATTCGGTCTCTGTCGCCGATGACTTCTTCAATTGGGATGTGGCCCTGGCCTGGGATGCGAACGACGACTGGACACTGTATGGCCGTGTCGCCACCGGCTCGCGCGGTCCGGTCACCCTCGGCCGCTTCGGCTTTGTCAGCACAGCGGACACGGAGGACAGCACCGCATTCGAGCTCGGCTTCAAGAGCACCCTCGCCGACGGCCGGGTACGCTGGAACAGCGCCATTTACGCCTTCCGCAATGATGATCAGCAGCTGACCGCCACCGGCGGTGCTGCCAACGTCAACCAGTTGCTCAATGCGGATCAGGTCGATGGCAAAGGATTTGAAACGGAATTCGACTGGCTGGTCAGTGAGAAACTGTTCATCTCGATGAATTTGAGTTACACCGACACTGAAATCAATGACCCTGATCTACGCGACGACCTGTGCGGCTCTGCCCCAACCTGTACCGGTCTCGACCCGATCGCCGGCATGCGTGACGGACCGTTCGGCCCAGTCACCGAGGTCTTCATCGACGGCAATCCATTGCCGCGCACGCCGAAGTGGATTTTCAACTTCATCTTCCAGTACACCCATCCACTCAGCAATGGTGAACTATACTTCAACACGGACTGGAACTACCGTGACAAGTCAAACTTATTTTTGCACCGTTCGGTCGAATTCGTGCAGGAAGATCGTTGGCTTGGCGGCATAAGGGCCGGTTATCGCACGGACAACGGCTGGGATTTCGCCCTGGTTGGCCGAAACGTCACCGATGAGATCACCGTTGAAGGAGGAATCAACTTCCTCAACCTGACGGCTTTCGTCAACGAGCCAAGTTACTGGGGCGTGGAAGGCGTCTACAATTTCTGATTCCGTCATTGCAGTAAGCGTAGGAAAAGCCCGGCAGTTCGCCGGGCTTTTTTATACACCGTGACTTTGCCGGATTTTTTTAAACCCCGTCACCGCTGACTCGGTCCAGGGTCCATCTCTTCAAGCGGCCCTTAATACACTCACCGGTGAATGGGTAACCACTCCCCAGGTTGCGATCAAGCCGCTAATGCCGACAAATATCATGCCCAGTAGCGGCCCGGCCAGCCACAGGGCAGGGCTGAAGTGATACTGGAGTTCGAAGACATTGACCGCCAGGTGCCAGGCAGCGAGGCTGGCGCCGGTTGAGGCCAGTAATCCGGCAAGCAAGCCGATGGCTACGAATTCCACAACAACACCTGACAATACTCTATTTCTTGACGCACCCAGTGTTCGCAATATGGCACTTTCAAAACTGCGTTCGTCAAGGCTGGATTGCACCGCGGCCCATAAAACTGCCAGCCCGGCAAACAGGGTAAACAGAAAAACTGCCTGAACCGCCAATGAAGCGTTGTCCATTACATCCCGAACCTGGGCCAGTGAAGCATCAAGATCAATCACAGTAACGCTGGGGAACTGTCGCATCAGTTCAATAATTTTCTTGTCATCCTCGTCTTTTGCATACAGTGCTGTGATGTAACTGGCTGGGTAGCCCTCAAGTGCTGCAGCCGTGAACACCATGAAGAAATTGGGTTTGAAGGTATCCCATTCCACGGTTCGGAAACTGGTCACCTTCGCGCTCACCGGTTCACCGGCAATATCGAAACTGAGCTCGTCACCCATTTTCACGCCCAGTTCATGACCAAAATCCACCTCAACCGAGACTTCATGCTGGTCAGTACCTGCTTGCCACCACTCACCTTCGACCAGCTTGTTGCCGGTCTGGATGGTATCGCTGAAGCTGAGGTTTGACTCCCGTTTTGCCCAGCGTTCGCCCTGTGGGTCTTCAAACGTTATCTGGTTTACATTCTCGCCGTTGATAGCCGTCAGACGCGCCCGTACCAACGGCACAAACCGGGGCACCTTTAAATCATGTTCGGCCAGAAACTGTTGCATTAGCGGTACTTCATGGGGCTGGATATTGATCATGAACTGGTTCGGGGCATCGACCGGCAGGCTGGCGCGCCAGGTGTCCATCAAGTCATTTCTTACCAGGGTTAGCAACATCAGTACCATCAGGCCCAGACCAAACGCGACGACCTGGACAACGCTTTCCCTGCCACGCCGGTTCAGGTTGGCCAGCCCATATCGCCATGCGACACCGGCCATGCCGCGAAAGCGACCGGTCAACTTGACCAGTAACCAGCCTGCCAGGCCCAGGATGGCAAAAGTTCCCGCTGCCCCCACGGCAATACCCAGCACCAGGGCAATATCTCTTACGATCCACTGCAAGAGAGCCAGCACCGCAAAAATGCCTGCCAGATAACTTATTCCATAACGCAAGGGTGGTGGTTCAACATCCTGTCGCAATACACGCAGAACCGGCGTTTTACCCATTTGGATCAGATCTGGCAATGCGAAGCCACACAATATGAAAAGTGCTGTGATAAAGCCCAGAAAGACCGGAGAAGCACCGGGTGCGGGTAATTCCTGTGCTATCAGATCGCGGGCAATCCAGGCCAGGGCTTCCTGTGAGAAATAGCCCAGAACAATACCCACCGCTGCCCCCATCAAGGTAAGCATCAGCAGTTGCAGCAAATTCAGTTTTAGAATAAAGGCCTGTTGTGAACCCAGGCATTTCAGTAAGGCAATGCGGTCACGGTGGCGGATTGCATAACGCCGTGCTGCCATTGCGACGGCGACCGCGGCCAGCAATACGCTGACCAGTGAAGCAAGATTCAGGAATCGTCCAGCCCGATCCATAGCTGAACGTATCTGCGGGTTGGCATCTTCAATATCACTTAACTGCTCGCCCTCAGCCAGCAGTTTTTCCAGCTCTGGTTTAAAACTGTTGATGGCAGTTCTGGGTCCGGCGAATAACAAACGGTAACTGACCCGGCTGCCTGGCTGGATTAGCGCCGTGTCTTCGAGATCGGTCTGATTGATCAACAGGGTCGGGGCGAGATCAACAAACTGCCAGCCCTGGTCAGGGCGAAAATCCAGGACCCTGGTGATTTTTAAACTGGTTTTACCCACAGTGATGGTTGAGCCTGTGTCCGCACCCAAACGGGCTAACAGGCGGGTTGTTGCCCAGGCTTCGCCAGCGGTGGGCACTTCTCCTGTTTCATCTGCTGTTGCCAGTAATTTGGAAGCGGTTTTGAGTCGGCCTCTGAGCGGGTAGGCCGAAGTGACGGCACGTATGGCAGATAATGTGCTGCGTTCCCCTTCGAATACAACACTAGGCATCGTAATCATGGAGGCCGTTTGCAGACCAGCTTGCTCAGCCATTTCAGTGTAAGAGTCAGGCAGTGGCTGACTGGAACCCAGTCGTAAATCCGCTGCCAACGATTCAGCTGCGCGCAATTCCACGGCATGGCCGACACGGTCGGTTAGAAATGCGACGGCAGTTAATGAAGTAACCGCGATTACCAGGGCAATTCCCAGCACGGTCAGCTCACCGGATTTCCAGTCCCGAATCATTAAGCGCCACGCGAGTACGAGTACTTTCAAGCCTGGAACTCCCGATTTACCTGCTGTGCTGTTTGAATGCGGCCCGTTTCCATTTTAATGATGCGGTCACAACGTTCCGCAAGCCCGAGGTCATGGCTGACCAGCACCAGGGTTGTGCCGTAATCCTGATTCATACGGAACAGGATATCGATGACCGTTTCGCCGGTTTGCTGATCGAGATTGCCGGTGGGTTCGTCGGCAAACAACACCGTGGGTTGCACAACATAAGCGCGAGCGATGGCCACCCGTTGCTTTTCACCGCCTGATAATTGGCGTGGATAATGTCCGGCACGTTCACCGAGGCCTACGTTCTGCAGGGTCTGCATGGCGGTTTGAAGCGGTTGCTCGTGACTGGCCAGTTCCAGTGGCAGCATGACATTTTCCAATGCAGTCAACGATGGAATCAGGTGGAACGACTGGAATACAAAACCGACCTCATTGGCACGTAGGGCTGCACGGCCATCTTCATCCAATGCTGTCAGTTCACTGCTGCCCAGCCAGACCTTGCCGGATGTAGGCAGATCCAGGCCGGCCAGCAAACCCAGCAAGGTGGACTTACCGGCACCGGAAGCGCCGATGATGGCAATGCGTTCACCGAAACTGACTTGCAGGCTGACCTGGTCTAGTATGGTCAGCATGCCCTCGGGGCTGGTGACAATTTTGCTGAGATTTTCAGCTTCAAGTGCAAATATTCTTTCTGCGGTTTCTGGGGTATTCATGAGAGTTATTTTATCGCTTTTGTTAGTAGTTGTAACTTTGGTTTCGCAGTCTTCATTTGCTGACGAACCCCCTGTTTTGCTAATTCTCGGCGACAGTCTCAGCGCCGGTTATGGTATGGACAGTGACCAGTCCTGGGTGCATCTTCTTGAGCTCCGCCTGAGTGACACCGGCCATACTTATCGAATCCTCAACTCCAGCATCAGCGGAGATACTACACAGGGTGGTCTCGCACGTCTTCCCCGGTTACTCGATCGTTATCAACCCCGGATTGTCATCATCGAGCTGGGCGCCAATGACGGGTTGAGGGGCATCAATCCTGGCATTACACGTGCAAACATGACCAGCATGATTCAGAGCAGCCAGCAAAGTGGTGCAAAAGTCCTGCTCGCAGGTATCAAACTGCCGCCAAACTATGGCGTGGACTATATCGAACAATTTGAATCCATGTATGTAGATCTTGCCCGCGAATACGATACATTGCTTGTGCCATTCTTCATGGATGGAGTTGTTTTTAAACCCGGTCTTTTACAAGCAGATGGCATCCACCCCAATGAAAAAGGCCAACCGGTACTGCTGAAAAATGTCTGGCAGGTACTGGAACCCGCATTAGACTGAGTTTTCCGTGTTCATTCACCATGATTGCTCTGCCTGTTAACCGGCGTTGAATAGCTGTAACGCTGCCGCTATATTTGTTAACCATGACACAGAAACTTAACACTCTAGTCCTGGCCATGGCATTACTTGCAGGCAGTGTGCTTGCGGGTACCCAGGAGGAAATAGACCATTTGCTCAACTATGTAGCAAACACATCCTGTAAGTACGATAGGAACGGCACCATTCATGATGGTCCTGAGGCCAGGGATCATATCAATATGAAATATGAGTATTACAAAAAAAAGGTCAAAACAGCTGAAGACTTTATCAGGTACTCTGCCACCAAAAGCTTGATGTCTGGCAAAAAATATAAAATTCGTTGCCCCGGTTCCGAAGCCGTGTTTGCCAGTGACTGGTTGCTGGATGAGTTGAAAGCATTTCGAAAAAACGACAAAAAGTGATTTTTATTTACTTACCTGTCATGGATCTGGTCCATGAGATTGAATCTGAGCCGGTATAGGGGAAGAAGGACAAAATGCCGGAGCCATTGAAGAATTTATACAACGATGTTTTCATCTCATCGCTTGCTCGCTTCCTGAAATCCACCTGTGAGACCTTCGATGAGGAAAGTTTCCAAAAGGGTGTTTTTTATACTGGATGGGATCAAAAAGAACTCAAGGAAAGAATGAACCATATTGCGGAAATGCTGCATGCATACCTGCCAGGTAATTACCGGGAAAATATAACGTCACTCAAACCTGTTTCATTGCATTTTAGTGGCTTGGTGCACATGATTTTTCCTGCTTATGTCGAGCTGTATGGCATGGAGGATTTTGGAACATCAATGTCGGCTCTGGAACACTTCACGCCGAATTCAAGTTCGGAATTTGCGATCAGACCATTCATCAAACAATCACCAAAAAAAGCAATGCAGCAAATGGAGGCGTGGGCTGAATCGTCTGACCGCCACGTCCGCAGACTGGCCACAGAAGGTTGTCGTCCACGCTTGCCATGGGCAATGGCGTTACCCCGGTTCAAGAGTGATCCACAACCGGTCATAAAAATTCTGGAGAAATTGAAGGATGATGAAAGCGAATATGTCAGAAGGAGCGTCGCCAACAATCTAAATGATATCTCAAAAGATAATCCTGAAATAGTCATTGCAATAGCCAAAAACTGGCTGAGGAAAACCCCGGAAACCGATTGGGTCGTCAAACACGCTTGTCGTTCTCTGCTCAAGCAGGGTGAACCGGAATTGATGGAGCTTTTTGGTTTCGAAAAACCAGGTCATATCAGCATCCGGGATTTTACGGTGCAGGAAGTTGTTGGTATCGGTGAGAAATTGAAATTCTCATTTAATCTGCAGACTCAAAAAGAACGGCTGGGCAAGTTACGCATTGAGTATGCCATCGATTTCATGAAAAATAACGGTCTTCAAAAGAGAAAAATATTTAAGATTTCCGAGTCGGATAGTTCCGGCCAAAAGAAGGAAATCAACAAGGAACATTCCTTCAGGCTTATATCAACAAGAAAATATTATCCGGGTGCCCACGGAATCGCTGTCATTATAAATGGCCATGAAATGGCAGGTGGTGAGTTCCAATTGGGCGGGGAAACCTGACCGTCTTCAAGCTTTTACCCTATTCAGTCTGTCGATTAAGCTGGAATTTAGAGTATGATTCGCCAGAATTAATTATCTGTGGAGAGATTTAGTGAAGCGTATAATTTTTAGTGTTGTTGCAATTTTGCTCTCGTCAGTGGCACTGGCTGGATCATTGTCTTTTGCCGAGCGGGTTGCCATGGGCATGGAAGGCCAGCATCGTTCTGATGCAAACAAAGCACGTAATCAATACCGTCATCCGGCAGAAACACTGGAGTTTTTTGGTATTGAAGATGGCATGACAGTGATGGAGATATGGCCAGGTGGTGGTTGGTATACTGAAATTCTGGCACCGGCCATGCGTGATCACGGCAAGTTGATTATTGCCACCTGGGATCCAGAAGTAGAGGGCCAGCCTTCATACCGTTATGAATTACCAAAGAAGATGGAAGAGGACTTTGCGAACAATCCGGAAGTCTACGACCAGGTGATCTTCGAATACTTTTCACCACCCGGATCACCTTCGCTGGGTAAGGCCGAGTCCATTGATGTGGTCGTTACCTTCAGAAACACCCATGGCTGGGTGAATGGCGGTTTGGCCCAGGATATTTTTAATGAGTTCGCAAGGGTATTAAAACCGGGTGGTTTATTGGGGGTAGTTCAGCATCGGACAGATAATGGCACTGATGTTATGGTTAACGCAAAGAAGGGTTATGTATCCGAGCTTGCTGTAAAAGAGCTGGCAGCCAATGCAGGATTTGAGTTTGAGGACAGCTCTGAGATTAACGCCAACCCCAAAGATAGCAAGGATTACTCTGAAGGTGTCTGGACTCTACCGCCAAGCCTCAGGTTGGGCGACGAGGATAAGGCAAAATATATGGCGATTGGCGAAAGTGACCGCATGACGCTGCGCTTCAGAAAAGCCCGTTAATCACCATCAGCAGAAAAACAATGCTGACTAGCTTACGCCATTTCCTGCAGGGCACGTTCGTGCTGCTGGCTGTGCCCATCAATACTATCTGTTGCACGGTGGTTATTTTCCTGTTGGCAGTAGTAAAGTTTTTTTCGCCAAAGGGTCCGGCCAGAAATGCGGTGACCCACTGGTTGTCATCGATAGGTGAGTACTGGGTTTCATTTAACAAGCTCATGGCCTGGTTTCTACATGACATGAAATGGGATATCCAACTACCGGATAATTTGAACCGTGAAGGCCGTTACCTGGTTTTTTCTAACCACCAGTCATGGGTGGATATCCTGGTATTGCAGCATTGCCTGAACCGGCGTGCACCATTCATGCGGTTCCTGTTAAAACAGGAGCTGATCTGGGTGCCGTTCCTGGGTTTCTGCTGGTGGGCACTGGATATGGCGTTCTTGCGTCGATATAGCAGGGAGCAGTTGCAAAAGAATCCGGAACTGCGTGGTAAAGATCTTGAAAATGCTGCCCGGGCCTGTGAGAAGCTCAAACACATTCCGGTATCAATGATGACCTTCCCTGAAGGCACGCGTTTTACCAAGGCCAAGCATAAACAACAGAACTCACCATACAAACATTTGCTCAGACCCCGTTACGGTGGTCTCGGGCAGATTTTGTACTCCTTTGATGATGCGCTCGACTACCTGATTGATGTGACCATCATTTATCCTGATGGCGCACCGGGTCTGTGGCAATTCGTCTCCGGACAGATTAAGGAAATATCTGTCAAGGTACGATTGTTGCCGATCGGAGAAGATGTACGCGGCAAGGATTTTCGTGGAGATGCTGAAGCAAAATCTGCGTTGAAAACCTGGTTGAATGACCTGTGGACTGAAAAAGAACAATATATCGACAGAAGAATGAATAACAAACCTGAGTAAAGGTGAAACAAATCATGAGAAATGAACCCGATTTTCGTGGCCGGATACCACCCAAAACACTGATAGTACCCAGTAGAGAACTTGAGATTTTCGCCGCTTTTGGCTGGTTACGTTTAGGTTGGAGTGATTTCTGGAAGGCGCCGCGTATCAGCCTGTCGTACGGTCTTTTTGTTTTTCTTGTCAGCATCACTGTAGCTTGGCTTGCCTGGAAACTGGGTGGCTTTGTTTTATTGCTTAGTACGCTTTCCGGTTTTATCTTTATCGCACCAATGCTTGCCTTCGGTCTCTACTCAGTCAGTCGCCAGCTATGTGAAGGCAAAAAACCGAACCTGGACCACACCATAAGGGCGATAAAACGCCCGCTGGGTAATGCCATGGTTTTTACCCTGGTCTTGTTGGTTGTCTTTTTGCTGTGGGCAAGGGCAGGCATGATGGTGCAGGTATTTTTCCCTTATGGCCGGGACCCTGAGTGGGCACATATCATAAGTTTTCTGTTGATTGGCTCGGCAGTGGGATCCATTTTTGCCAGCGTAAGTTTTGCCGCCAGCGTGTTCTCTTTACCAATGATCGCAAATAGGGATGTGGATGTGATAACCGCCGTGATATCCAGTGTCAATGGTGTGCTACGTAACAAACCTGCCATGTTTATCTGGGCATTTTTAATCAGCGTCATGACACTGATCGGTTTTCTGACGGCAGGTCTCGGATTGATCATCATCATACCCTGGCTGGCCTACGCAACCTGGCACGGCTACAGGGAAGCACTGGATATGTCAGAGTGGCCCAAACTACCCCAGGAAACCCAAGCAGACTAGCAAGGATCTGGTGTATGGTGCAATTTACGGGCTCAAATAAAACAGGCGACCGTGAGGTCGCCTGTCCGTAACCTCGTACGCGATAATCTGCGCCACAGAAGAAGGGGGGGACTGTGTTGAGGCTACATACTAAGCATAAGTCGAAAATATTATTTTTCAAGTCTTTTTTAAGTCAATATCGAATCTTCTTAATAAGTGCAATGTAACCGCATCTATTGTTTATCTTTTTCTACTCCAAGCCGTTTGTGCATGATGGGGCTGGTCGTGGTGTATTGCAGGAAAACCCGCTTGTCCGGATCCAGGTGTTTTTGTACACCGAAGGCTGCCAGCGCAGCCTCATGAAAGCCGCTTAGAATCAATTTTTTCTTGCCCGGATAGGTGTTGATGTCACCGACGGCAAAAATACCGGCTTCGCTGGTCTGGAACTTTTCGGTATCAACGTGGATCTGGCGTTTTTCGATATCCAGTCCCCATTCAGCCAGGGGTCCCAGGTTGGGTGACAGACCCCAGAAAACGTAGACATCATCTGCATTGATTTCGTGGGTATTGCCTTCTGCATCCGCCACGCGAAGACCGTGAAATTCATCATCCTCTGAAAGTACTTCACGAACCATGCCATGAAATTCCTTTATTGCACCGTCATCAGCAATCAGTTTCATCTTTTTAACCGACGCGGGTTGAGCGCGGTAATCGACCCGGCGATGGATCAGTGTAAGGCTGTTGACCTTGTCATGCAGTTCAAGTGTCCAGTCCAGGGCAGAGTCTCCACCGCCCAGGATGATGATGTCCTTGCCGGCAAGTTCCTCAGCCTGCGTGATCTTGTAATGGATGTTCTTACTATCGAAGTCCACAGCACCGGGTGCACGTAGCTTACGGGGCTGAAATGCGCCGAGACCGGCAGCAATAATCACGGTAGCGGTATCAAATTGGGTGCCTGTTGAAGTGGTCAGTGCGAAACGGCCATCATCTTTCCGCTCCAGTTTGGTAACAGCCTGGGCGAGATGAAACTGTGGCTCAAACGGTTCAATCTGTTTCATCAACCGGTCTATGAGTTCCTGGGCACCAACCACCGGGAAGGCCGGGATGTCGTAAATCGGCTTTTCCGGATACAGTTCACCGCACTGGCCACCAATGCGGGGCAATGAATCCACTACATGTGCATGGATATCCAGTAAACCAAGCTCGAATACCTGGAACAGCCGGAAGGACCGGCACCAATAATGACTACGTCTGTGCGAATGGGCATATGAACTCCACTGGATATGATCGGTCGTGTTGATTGACCTGTTAATATGGGTTGAAGTGTATAGAATCAAGACATAGCGTGCGTTGTTTTCCGCGCAGGATGCCATTTTGATTTATGGGCTCAGGTAACGATAAGATGAGAACAATCCAATTGCACGAATCCTGGCTCTGTCGGTTGAAAGACCAGTTTGAACAGGAGTACATGCAAAAGCTGCGTGACTTTCTGTTAACCAGAAAAAAACACCGTGCCATTGTCTATCCACCGGGTGCACAAATCTTTAATGCCTTGAACAGCACACCGTTTGATAAGGTACGTGTCGTGATTCTCGGCCAGGATCCTTATCATGGACCGGGGCAGGCCCATGGCCTGTGTTTTTCAGTTCAACCCGGCGTCAGGGTGCCACCGTCGCTGGCTAATATATATCGTGAGATCCAGTCGGATCTGGGGATAGCGCCGTCTCACCATGGGTATTTACAATCATGGGCAGAGCAGGGTGTGCTATTGCTCAATGCCGTATTAACTGTTGAGCGCGGGCAGGCCGGTTCACATCAGGGCAAAGGTTGGGAAACCTTCACCGATACTATCGTGCAACTGCTGAATGACGAAAGAGAAGGGCTGGTCTTTATGTTGTGGGGCAGTTATGCCATGAAGAAGGGAGCGGTGATAGACCGTAGAAAACACCTGGTATTAAAAGCACCGCATCCTTCACCACTATCAGCGCATCGGGGGTTCCTGGGGTGCCGGCATTTCTCAAGTGCAAATGATTATTTACAGCAAAACAAGCAGTTGTCTATTGACTGGTCCGTGCCTGAGTAAAAAAGACTAAGATTGGATGATGATCCAGCCCAGCCTCACCCACATGGCGAGCAAGACGAAACTGCTGAAGATGAAAACCGAGAAGCGATGCATCACTTTGTTGTAGGTAATGTGTATGAAACTGTGTAGGTAACGCGAACTGACATAGGTCCAGGCGAGCACCACCAGTATCGTGTCCTGCACCATCAATATCAGCGTGAGCAGGATCGCGGTATAGAACAGGACAGGGGATTCAAACAGGTTGGCGTAATTATCCGCAGCGGTTTCAGAGTCAGTTAACACCCCATGCGCCATGGAGCGGGTTTTTGTCCGTTGCGGGTGAATTCTTTTTGATTTCATCTCGGCAACACGTTTCCGGTACATGACCAGCATGACGATGAAGGTCAGAGCAACCTGTGCCAGCAACGGTAACAGCAGGGGTTTGAAGTACATTTATATCTCCAGTGCTTTGGGGTATGCGGGTTTTATCTTAGCAGAGGTTTTGCGGATATGGTGAACAGGTGTGTGGTGTAAAGTTTAAAAGATGTGGGGGCGAAAGACCTTGCGAAAGTTTCGGGCTGTGAAAAAATTCACTGAGAATTATCGCCCCCACTGATTCAAAAGGGTTGCTTTTTCCGGCAGGTGGTCATCCTTTAAAGCCGGGATCAGCCCTGTTTGAATAGGAAAGTGTTATTTACCAGTCGTATCCTCTTCTGCCCCGGTAAGCTCTGTCCCTATAAGACCTGTATGTGTGTGGTGGGTCGTAGAGGGCAGCATCGATGATGGACCACAAGTGGATAACCCAACCCAGTAATATGACCCACAAAAGGACAGACATCACAAACATGAATGCTGCCAGTATCCAGCGGCCCTGCAGTAGCTGACCCAGACCTGGAATGAAAAAACTGCATAAAGCCGCAATCACATTGCCCGCTGAACCCCGACCCATAATTTTCTCCTGAAGTGTTTGTGTGTTTAGTAATGAATTATGCAGAATTCGTGCCAGATAGGATTTGGTTTGCAGAGCGCGGTCTAATAGTGGCAGAACATATAGCTTTGGAGCGATTTTTTATTGAAGAGAGTGACGCTGCAAAGATGGATAAGAAATCGCGGAATAGAGCAGTGTCCATAAAAAATGGCGAATTCCACCAATCTTTCAAGTACGCATTCAAAACAGCAAATTGAATGCGGTTTGAAGCCGTCACACGTATAATACTGGCATCTTGAAAAGCCCGATTAATAAGGAAGCAAAACCATGAGCTATGAACATATCCAAATACCCACCAGTGGCAAAAAAATCACAATTGAAAATGACCAGCTAGTAGTACCTGATAACCCGATCCTTGGTTTTGTGGAAGGTGACGGTATTGGTCCTGATATTACCCGCGCCTCTATGAGGATCTGGAATGCGGCAGTTGAAAAGGCTTATGGTGGAAAACGGAAAGTGCATTGGGCCGAGCTATATCTCGGTGAAAAAGCAGCGGGTATCTATGATGGTAATTATTTCCCTGCAGAAACCCTGGATGCGGTTAAAGACCTGGTCGTTTCTGTAAAGGGACCGTTGACTACTCCCATTGGTGGTGGTTTTCGTTCATTGAACGTATCCCTGCGCCAGGATCTGGATTTGTACGCCTGTGTGCGTCCAGTAGATTATTTCGATGGTGTACCTTCTCCTATGAAACGCCCTGAAGACGTGCATGCCATCATATTCCGTGAAAACACCGAAGATGTGTATGCAGGTATTGAATATGAATCCGGTACGCCTGAGAACGAAAAGCTGGCAAAATTCCTGCGTGAGGAAATGGGCGCCAAGTTCTTCGAAGGTGCTGGCCTGGGGATCAAACCAATTTCAGCCTTTGGTTCAAAACGGCTGGTTCGCAAGGCCATCCAGTATGCAATCGATAACAACAAGGACAGCGTGACCTTGGTTCACAAGGGAAACATCCAGAAATTTACCGAAGGTGCATTCCGTAAATGGGGCTACGAGTTAGCGGCTGAAGAGTTTGCTGACGAGACCATCAGCGAGGCTGAGTTGTGGGATAAATACGATGGCAAACGGCCGGAAGGCAAAATCGTCATCATGGACCGGATCGCCGACATCATGTTCCAGTTGATGCAATTGCGTCCTGCGGAATTCAGTGTTATCGCCACTACCAATCTCAATGGTGATTACCTGTCAGATGCACTGGCTGCTGAAGTTGGTGGTATGGGTATCGCACCGGGCGCCAACATGGCCGACCATATTGCCGTCTTTGAAGCCACACATGGCACGGCACCCAAGTATGCCAACCTGGATAAGGTCAACCCCAGTTCATTGATGTTCTCAGGCTCAATGATGTTTGATTACATTGGTTGGAATGAAGTATCTGCATTGATCGCTGAGGCATTTGGTAAAACCATCCAGCAGAAAATTGTCACCTATGATTTCGCCCGCCTGATGGACGGTGCTACCGAGGTCTCCACATCTGGCTTTGCGGATGCTTTGATTGCAAATATGTAATCGGGAAACACGATAAAATGGTCGCCATTTTTGAACGCACTGCCCAGTGCCTGGCGATCTCCTCGCCTGAGGATAAATGTGCCGCCGTCACAGATTTGTGGCTGGCGGTTCAAATTGGCGACTTCGAATTTGATCCGCATACGCCGGTCACCCCGATCGGCGCAGCGGGTCACCCGGCTAAACCGGAGTTGGTCGAGCCATCAAAAGTGCCACGTCGACGGCTTGGCAGCGAAGCGGGTCGTGCGGCGCTGGTACATGCGATCACACATATCGAGTTCAACGCTATCAACCTGGCACTGGATGCGACCTATCGTTTTCGGGATATGCCGCGTCAATATTACCTTGACTGGATATCTGTAGCGGCCGACGAGGTTCGTCACTTTCAGTTGCTGTCCACACGTTTGAAATCAATGGGTTTCAGTTACGGGGATTTTCCTGCCCATAATGGTTTGTGGGAAATGGCCCGGCACACAGCGGATGACTGTTTGAAACGCATGGCACTGGTACCCAGGGTATTGGAGGCCAGGGGGTTGGATGTTACCCCCGGTATGATTGAACGGTTAAAAACTGCCGGTGATTATGAAACTGTCAGGATTCTTGAAATAATTCTGAATGAGGAAGTGCGGCATGTTGAAATCGGCAGTCACTGGTTCCGGGTTTGTTGCGACCAGCGCGGTCTGGAATCTGAATCAACATTCCTGGATCTGGTGAAAGCGCATTTCAGTAGCTCGCTCAGAGGACCCTTTAATATTCCGGCACGGATGCAGGCAGGGTTCACGCAACGTGAAATGGATGCATTATCAAGCGATGGGTAATAATTCGTAGCTTCCTGGCTGTACTCTCAGAACACTTTTCTGTGTATACCAGTCGCCCAGTACGATACGTTGGACCGTTTGGCCGTTTACCTCCAGGTCATGCGTAGCCGGGCGGTGGGTATGGCCGTGAATCATCCTGTGCACGCCGTGGCGCTCAAATACTGTAATTACTTCACCTGGGTTTACATCCATGATGTCCATGGCAGTATTGTCTTTATGCACGGCACTGGCGTCCCGCGCCTGTAGTGCTATTTGCAAACGTTCCTGCGGGGTCTTACTGAGAAAATCCTGCTGCCATGCCGGGTTCCGGATCAGGACCCGGAATTGCTGGTAGGGAATATCGTCCGTGCACAGGCTGTCACCATGCATCAGTAAAACCTGCTCACCATAAAGATCAGCCACATATTCTTCCGGTAAAAGTGTCATTCCTGCCGACTTTGCATAATCTTCCTGCAAAAGAAAATCCCGGTTGCCGTGCATGAAATAGCAGGGCACCCCCTGGTCTGCCAGCCTTGATAATGACGTAGCAACTTCGACTGAGCATTTTGATGGCACATCATCGCCCAGCCAGAATTCAAACAAATCTCCGAGGATATACAGGGCGTCTGCATTCACCGCCTCGTCTTGCAGAAACTGCTGCAATAAGGCTGTTGTTTCCGGCCTTCGGTCATCCAGGTGTAAATCTGAAATGAACAGGGTGGTCATTGACAGTCCAGGGTTCTCAGTGAATCTCGACCGATTCGATGATGACCGGTTCAATCGGCATATCACGCTGGCCAGTTTTGACGAACCGAATGTCATCCACAACATCCATGCCATCAACCACACGGCCGAATACGGCGTAACCCCAACTACGGGAGTCGGCCTTGCTCACGTGGTCGAGTGCACCATTCACTTCCACATTAATAAAAAATTGCGAAGTTGCAGAATTGACATCATTGGTACGTGCCATGGCAACGGTGCCACGCAGGTTTTTCAGACCATTATCGGCTTCGTTGGTGATCTGCTCACGGGTCGCTTTACGTTTCATGTCAGGGGTCATACCACCACCCTGGATCATGAAATGACTGATGACACGGTGAAAAATTGTGCCTTCATAAAATCCATCATTAGCATACTGCAGAAAATTTTCGACAGATATGGGTGATTCTTTAGGGTACAACTCCAGGCGTATGTCACCTTTGCTGGTGTGAATCGTGACCTGTGGCTTGTCGGCATCGGCCTGCGCCAGGGCTACAGACGAGCTGAATATCAATACCGCGATAAGGGATATCAGTTTTTTCATGGTGCTGTTCTCTGTGTTTTGGGTTCAGGTTGCCAATGATACTGGGCTACCGTGCAGGTATAAAGAGCCATTATTTATATCTGTATCAGGATGGAATTGAATTACTGTTTTAGAGCCTGTTTCAAGCCCCATTTCAAGGTCATTTTATGGTAAAATTTACCGCTTGTATTGAGAGTAAAAACAGTATCAAAAAACTCATTTGATAACTTGCATATTGTTCTATTATATCAATTAGATATGAATCATTCCGGAGTATTTACATTTAATGGCTGAACTCGCCAAAGAAGTCCTGCAGGTTAATCTCGAAGACGAAATGCGCCAGTCTTATATGGACTATGCCATGAGCGTCATTGTTGGCCGTGCTTTACCCGATGTCCGGGACGGCCTGAAACCTGTTCACCGTCGTGTACTTTACGCCATGAGTGTATTGGGCAACGACTGGAATAAAGCCTATAAAAAATCCGCCCGTGTGGTGGGTGATGTCATCGGTAAATACCATCCGCATGGTGATTCTGCCGTGTATGACACCATTGTTCGCATGGCGCAGCCGTTTGCGATGCGTTACATGCTGGTCGATGGCCAGGGTAACTTTGGTTCAGTTGATGGCGATGCCGCAGCGGCCATGCGTTATACCGAAGTCCGAATGTCCAAGATGGCCCACGAACTTTTGGCTGACCTCGATAAGGAAACGGTCAATTTCGGCCCGAACTACGATGAGTCCGAATACGAACCGCTGGTTCTTCCGACCCGCGTTCCGGGGCTGTTGATCAATGGTTCTGCCGGTATTGCTGTTGGTATGGCTACCAATATTCCACCGCACAACATCAATGAAGTCATCAATGCCACCATTGCCCTGATCGAAAATCCTGAGCTGGATATCGATGGCATCATGGAATACCTGCCGGGACCAGATTTCCCGACGGCAGGCATGATAAACGGTGCGCAGGGCATACATGATGCTTACCACACCGGACGTGGTCGCATTTATATGCGCGCCAAATCCCACGTGGAAACCAACGAAAGAAACGGCAAAGATTCACTGATCGTCACCGAGTTGCCTTACCAGGTCAACAAGGCCCGTTTGCTTGAAAAAATTGCCGAGCTGGTTAAAGACAAAAAACTGGATGGCATCACTGAACTGCGTGATGAATCCGACAAGGACGGCATGCGTGTCGTTATCGAGTTGCGCCGCGGTGAGGTACCCGAAGTTATTCTGAACAACCTCTACAAGCAAACCGTGATGCAAAACGTATTTGGCATCAATATGGTTGCGTTGGTCGGCGGCCAGCCAAAATTACTGAACCTTAAAGAGATTCTGCATGCCTTTATCGGTCACCGCCGCGAAGTTGTTACCCGTCGCACCCTGTTTGATCTGCGCAAAGCGCGTAATCGTGCCCATGCACTCGAAGGCTTGACCGTTGCGCTGGCCAATCTTGATGAGCTGATCGAAATGATCAAGAGCTCATCATCACCGGCGGAGGCGAAGGAACGATTGTTAGCCAAACACTGGGACCCTGGCTTGGTACGCGCCATGTTGGGACAGGGTGGGGCCGAGACTTCAAGACCGGAAAACCTCGATGCTGCGTTCGGCTTGCAGGACATCGGTTACCAGTTATCACCGGTGCAAGCCCAGGAAATCCTCAATATGCGTCTGCACAGGTTGACCGGGCTTGAGCAGGAAAAGCTGACCACAGAATACGAAGAGATTCTTGGCAAAGTGCGGGATTTACTGGACATCCTTTCCGATCCAATGCGGTTGATGACCGTTATTCGTGAAGAGCTCGAAGAGATTCTTGAAAAGTATGGCGACGCCAGACGTACCGTTATCCTGGAGAAGAAACTCGACCTCAGCCTTGAGGACCTGATCACTGAAGAAGACGTGGTGGTCACCATATCCCATGCGGGTTATGCGAAATCCCAGACGCTGGACCGTTACCAGGCGCAACGTCGTGGCGGTACCGGCAAGTCTGCAACCAAGGTCAAGGAAGAGGATTTCATTGACGAAATATTTGTTGCCAATACGCACGATACGCTTCTGTGTTTTACCTCACGGGGTAAAATTTACTGGCTTAAGGTTTATGAACTTCCACAAGCCAGCCATGCAAGCCGTGGCAAACCTATCGTCAATCTGTTGCCGCTGGAAAAAGACGAGCGCGTAAATGCCGTGTTACCGGTCCGCGAATATTCCGAAGACCGCTTTGTGTTCTTTGCAACCCGCAAGGGTATCGTCAAGAAAACACCGTTGCCCGCTTATGGCAATCAGCGCGCCAACGGAATCTGGGCGATCAACCTTGATGAAGATGACGAATTGGTCAATGTTGAAATCACCCATGGTGACAGCGAAGTTATGCTGTTTGCAGATTCGGGCAAGTGCATTCGATTTGCGGAAAGTAATGTAACCTCTGTCGGTCGAACAGCCAGGGGTGTTATCGGGATCCGTCTGAAGAAAGATCAGCAAGTAGTTTCAATGCTGGTATTGGGTGACGGCGATATCCTGACGGTCACCGAACGTGGTTTTGGCAAGCGTACGCATCCGGAAGATCATTCATGCCAGGGCAGGGGTGGACAGGGTGTTATCGGTATCCAGACATCCAAACGTAATGGCAAGCTGATTTCTGCCCTACAGGTTACAGATGATGACGACATCATGTTGATATCTGATGGTGGAACGTTGGTCAGAACCCACGCCAATGAAATCTCAACATTGGGTCGCAATACTCAGGGCGTAACACTGATTCGTCTCAGGGATAATGAAAACCTCGTCGGTTTGGCCCGAATCCAGTCGGAAGATGAGGAAGAAAGCGACGAAGGGACTGATAACGAAGCTGTTGAGTAGCACCAGCGGAAAATCTCAGTCCTGATGCATAAAGCCCTGGGGTCGTTAGATAACCCCGGGATTTATAGTCGACCCGAACTTAGTTCTTGTTGGTGTTGATTCCCAGAAGCGAATAGGGAGGGCACCAGCGAAGAGCGCCGGTCGTTAATGGGATGATACCAATCGCACCCCACCAGGATTGAAAATAGAAACCGGCACCAATGATAATTACACCCGCTATTATGCGGACTGCCCGATCTGTTTTGCCTACATTACATTGCATGATTTCAGTCCTCTCAAAGTGTTGCCAATACCGATTCAGCGGAACTGACCCGGAACTCACCGGGAGCTTCGACAAGTAATTGGGTAATAATGCCGTCATCGGCTACCAGTGCAAAGCGTTGTGAACGTTTGCCCATTCCGAATGCAGTCCCATCCATTTCCAGTCCCAGTGCTTCGGCAAAGTCACCGTTGCCATCAGCCAGCATGTCAATACCATCGGCTTTTGTGCTTTTTCCCCAGGCATGCATTACGAAAACATCATTGACAGAGACACATGCTATGGCATCAATACCCTTGCTGGAAAATTCATCAGCATGTTCAACAAAACCAGGAAGATGATAAGCGGAGCAGGTTGGTGTAAATGCGCCGGGAACAGAAAATAAAACGATTTTACGCCCGGCGAAATAATCTGTTGTCGCGATGGGTTGCGGGCCTTGCTCTGACATTTGGCTGAGTACTGCTGAAGGAATACGATCGCCGATACGGATAGTCATAACACGCTCCTTGGATATTTTTGTTTTCAGGCAGCGACTGCGTCTGAGATGGCAGTAAACAACAGCTCGGGATTCACGGGTTTGGTGACATAGGCTGTAGCACCCTGGCGCATTCCCCATATGCGGTCGACTTCACCGTCTTTGTTGCTGACAAATATAACCGGAATGCTGTGTGTGATCTGGTCTTTGGATAGCTTGCGGGTCGTCTGGAAGCCGCTCATGCCAGGCATCACAACATCCATCAGAATGACATTGGGCTGTTCGTCGCGGGCAATTTGCAGGGCCTGGTCACCATTTTCCGCTGTCAGGGCTTCGTGGCCCCAATCCTCGACCAGTTTTTTCAGGGTGAAAATCTGGGCGGGAGAGTCGTCTACTATCAATACCTTGACCATCAATCAATATCCCTTTTACTAGTGATCCCCTGCTGCAATTATGCACGAAAAACGAGTATAAATGCAGGATTCTTTATCGAGGCCATATACGAGCTCTATGTAAGATTGACCACGGTACGTCCAAGTGCGTTCCCTTTCATCAGCAGATCGAAGGCACCACCCAGGTTATCCAGGTCAACCTCGTTGTTGATGATGGAGTCAAGGTGCCGGGGGTGCCATTGGTTCGCTAATCGGTTCCAAAGTATTTCTCTCATTTCGTAAGGTGTGTTGCTGGAACTGATGCCGATCAGGCTGACCCCGCGCAAAATCATTGGCAGGTTGGTGGTATGTAATCCAATACCACCGGCCATTCCGCACACGGCGATATTACCCCACAGGTCTATGACCCGTGAAATACCCGCCAGCATGTCGCCACCAACGCTGTCGATACAACCGGCCCAGCGTACTGAATCCAGTGGTTGCTGGCCCCAGTGTAGATCGTGGCGGGAAATACACTGTCGTGCACCCAGTTGTTCAAGGTAATCAAACTGATCCACCTTACCGGTGATGGCATGTACTTCATAACCCGCGCTGGTCAGGATATCGATTGCGAAGCTTCCAACCCCGCCACTGGCTCCGGTAACGACGATGGGCCCGGCCTCGGGTGTCTGGCCCAGCGCTTCCATTCGATACAGGGATATCGCTGCTGTGAAACCGGCTGTGCCGATACCCATGGCCTCGCGGGTCGTGAGTCCGGTGGGCAGGGGAATTACGCTGTTGCTGTCGAGTCGCAGGTATTGGCTGTAACCTCCATCACGTTTCTCGGAGAGGTCACAACCCGTGACCAATACCTTGTCACCAGGTGAAAAACGCTCGCATTCTGAAGAGATCACCTCACCAGCAACGTCGATACCACCCACCAGCGGATAGGATTTAAGAATTTTACCCTTACCGGTTGCAGCCAGGGAGTCTTTGAAATTGATACTTGACCACTCGCCGCGTATGACCACGTCACCTTCGCTGAGATCCTTAATGCCGATATTTTCAATACCTGAACGATAGCCCTCGGCATCGTTGTGAATGCGAAACGCCTTGAATTTTTCCGGGATTTCTGTCATTTTTTTTCCTCTAGTTACCGCGATGTATCGCCCTTTTGTCAACATGGAGTGCTGCTTCGTGTACCGCTTCTGAAAGCGTCGGATGGGCATGGACAATTCGGGCCAGGTCCTCGCTGGCGCCATGGAACTCCATGGTCACCACGCACTCTGCAATCAGTTCCGATGCACTTGGTCCGATAATGTGCACACCGAGAACCTCATCGGTATCTTCATCCGCCAGCATCTTGACCATACCTGCGGCATCCCCCATTGCCAGGCCACGACCGGTTCCAGCAAACGGGAACGAACCGGCACGGTATGCCACGCCTTCTTCCTTCAACTGTTGCTCTGTTTTACCTACCCAGGCGATTTCCGGGTCGGTATAGATCACCCAGGGGACAGTATCAAAATGGATGTGTGCAGCTTTGCCTGCGATTAATTCAGCCACTGCAATGCCTTCCTCTGAGGCCTTGTGGGCCAGCATCGGACCGCGTACACAATCACCGACCGCCCAGACACCGACTACATTGGTCTGTGATTGATCATTGACGTTGATCTGTCCGCGACCATTGATCTCAACACCACTATCGTCTGACAGCAGACCTTTGGTATATGGTTTGCGGCCTACTGCGACCAACAGTCGGTCAAAGCTGATTTCGCTTTCACCGTTTTTGTCTTCTAAAGTTACTTTGACCTCACCATTTGCGACACTGGCTGATTTGACCAGCGTGCCGAGACGGATGTCCAGGCCCTGTCTCTTGAATAAACGCCCCGCCTGTTTTGAAATATCCTCGTCAGCAGTGGGCAGGAATGAGGGTAGTGCCTCGAGCAGTGTAACTTTGGAACCAAGGCGTTGCCAGACTGAGCCCAACTCCAGGCCAATAACACCGGCCCCAATAACCCCGAGGCGTGGTGGCACTTCAGTCAGATCCAGCACACCCGCATTATCAATGATGTATTCATTGTCATATTCAACATTGGGGATGGCAATAGGTACTGACCCGGCCGCCAGGATGATATTTTCTGCCTCCAGCATGATTTTCTCAGAGGAGGCATGCGGTGTGAACTCTACCTGACGGTCTGCCAATAAGCGTCCACGGCCGTGGAACTGTTTTACCTTGTTGGCCTTGAACAACTGCGCGACTCCACCTGTCAACTTGCTCACAACGGCATCTTTGCGGGAAATCATGGTACCGATGTCAATGCTGGCGTCAGTGACATTGATACCGTGGGCCGCGTAACTGTGTTGCAGATGATGATAATGCTTGGAACTGTCGAGCAGGGCTTTGGATGGAATACAACCAACATTCAGACAGGTGCCACCCAAGGCTGCTTTTCCATCTTTGCCGGTATTCATATCGATACAGGCTGTGTTTAAGCCCAGCTGTGCGGCACGAATTGCGGCCACGTAACCGCCGGGACCACCGCCGATTACAATTACATCAAATTTCTCAGTCATTTCTAAATATTCCAAATGTGAACTACAGGTTCAACAACAAACGTGCGGGGTCTTCAAGTACGTCTTTTACTGCAACCAGGAATAACACGGCATCTTTGCCGTCAATTATGCGGTGGTCATAACTTAAAGCGATATACATCATTGGTCGCGCTACAATCTCGCCGTCGACAACTGCCGGACGCTGTTTGATTGTGTGCATGCCGAGAATTGCGCTTTGTGGCGGATTCAGTAACGGTGTTGAGAGCAGCGAACCAAAGGTGCCGCCATTGGTGATGGTGAAGGTACCGCCCTGCAGGTCTTCGAGCGTGATCGAACCGTCACGTGCCCGGCCGGCAAATTCGCGGATACTTTGCTCGGCATCGGCCAGCGTCAGGTGTTCGGCATTTCTTAGTATGGGAACCATCAGGCCGCGCTCGGTCGATACCGCAATGCCGATATCCTGGAAGCCGTGATAAACAATTTCGTCGCCTTCCAGGGAAGCGTTGACGATGGGGTATTTTCGTAAAGCATCACAGACAGCTTTGACAAAAAAGGACATCAGACCCAGTTTGACGTCATGTTTCTGCAGAAACTCTTCCTTGTATTTCTTGCGCAATTCCATGACCGCATGCAGATCCACCTCGTTGAAAGAGGTCAGAATGGCTGCGGTGTTTTGTGCCTGTTTCATCCGTTCAGCAACGCGTGAGCGCAAACGTGTCATCTTGACGCGTTCTTCTGGGCGCGGTCCTGCAGAGGCGCCATCGCGTACATACTTGATGACATCACCCTTGGTAATGCGTCCGCCGCGACCGGTGCCGGCAAGCTGGCTGACATCCGCCTTTGCTTCCTCGGCTACGCGCCGCGCTGCCGGGCTCAGTTTGGCAGTATCCAGGACAGCAGCGACCTTTTCATCAGCAACAGCTGTCGGCTGCGTTTCCTCAGCAGGTTCTTCTGCAACGGCGACTGCACCTTCTTCAATCACTCCGAGTAATTCACCGCTGGTAACCGTTTCACCACTGTCGCGGACGATTTTCGTGACTACGCCATCCACCGGTGAGGGCACTTCCAGCACCACCTTGTCGGTTTCAAGATCAACCAGATTTTCATCCCGCTGGATACTGTCACCGGGTTGTTTGTGCCATACGGCGACCGTTGCATCGGCAACGGATTCTGGCAAAACCGGAACTTTGATTTCTGTACTCATTGTTTTCTTTAATCCTTGAATTACTGTTTCAGCCCGGCACTAATGGTGATGGCATCTTTGACCAGGGCCATTTGCTCTTCGACATGCACAGAGTAATAACCCACAGCAGGAGAAGCCGAGCTGGGCCGACCGGTGTAATAAAGCGTTTGTTCATCCTGCATATGCGCAAGAAGGTTATGCATACTTTGGTACCACGCACCCTGGTTCTGCGGCTCTTCCTGACACCAGGCGACTTCGCAGTCTGCAGGATAGCTGTCAAAAACACAGGATAATTCTTCATGCGGGATCGGGTACAACTGTTCGACCCTCACCACTGCAATATCCTGTTGCTTTGTGATGGCAAGTGCTTCGACCAGATCGTAGTAAACCTTGCCGGAGCACAAAACGACGCGTTTGATCTGTTGTCTGTCAGTAACAAGCGTATCGTCTATGAGCAAGCGGAAACTACCGCTGGCCAACTCACCCAGGGTAGATGTCGATGCTTTGTTTCTGAGCAGACTCTTGGGTGTCATGACAATCAACGGTTTTCGAGTATCCATCAATATCTGTCTGCGGATCATGTGGAACATCTGCGCAGGTGTTGAAGGAATACAAACCTGGATGTTGTCGTTGGAGCACAGTTGCATGAAACGTTCCAAACGGGCGCTGGAATGTTCCGGACCCTGGCCTTCATAACCGTGGGGCAGAAACATGACCAGGCCACATAAACGCCCCCACTTGGCCTCGCCCGAGCTCAGGAACTGGTCAATGACCACCTGCGCGCCGTTAACAAAATCACCGAATTGCGCTTCCCAGATCACCAGGGTATTCGGGGCGGCGGTAGCGTAGCCATACTCAAAGCCGGTAACTGCTTCCTCCGACAGCAGTGAATCGATGATATTAACGTCTACTTCAAAGTTGATGTGTTCAAGAGGTGTATAAACAGCGCCATCGACCTGGTTATGCAAAACTGCATGGCGGTGAAAAAAGGTACCACGACCGCTATCCTGGCCAACCAGGCGTAAACTGCTGCCACAATCAATCAGGCTGGCATAGGCAACGGTTTCACAAAAACCCCAGTCCAGGCGCAATTCGCCATTAGCCATCTTTACACGGTCATCGATAATTTTTCTGACCCGGGGATGCAATGTGAAACCATCCGGTAACTGCGTCATATTTTCAGCCAGAAGGCTGATTTTGGCGACATCAAGACCAGTTTCAATACCACGCCCGGTAAAGCTGCCACCGTTGCCGAAACTGTGCCAGCTGGCCGCATTTTTATTGGTGCGCGGATCTGATTCCACATCAGCTACCTGTTCGCCGTCATCCAGTCGGCGACGGTATTCATCCACCAGCATTTGCGGGTGATCGGGATCAATGATTTTGCGCTTGACCAGGTCCTCTGCATATAGTTGCCGGGTGGTTTGCATATGACGAATGGTCTTGTACATCATCGGCTGGGTCGCAGCCGGTTCATCCGCCTCGTTGTGTCCGAGCTTGCGATAGCAGACCAGGTCGATGACCACGTCGCGTTTGAATCGCTGACGGAAGTCGCAGGCAATTTTCATCACATGGTGGACGGCTTCCGGATCATCGGCGTTCACATGAAAGATGGGCGCATGCACCATCTTGGCAACTGCGGTGCAGTACAGTGTCGAGCGGGTATCTTCAATATTGCTGGTAGTGAAGCCAATCTGATTATTGATAACGATATGCAGGGTGCCGCCGACCGCAAAGCCACGTACCTCGGACATCTGGAACAATTCCATGATCACGCCCTGGCTGGAAAAAGCGGCGTCACCGTGAATCAAAATGGGCATGACCTTGTCATGAGTGCTATCCCCGCGCCGGACCTGGCGCGCGCGCGCAGAACCCAGTACAACCGGGTCAACGATTTCTAGATGCGAAGGATTAAAAGCCAGTGCCATGTGAACTTCACCACCACTGGTTTGAATATCAGACGCAAATCCCAGGTGGTATTTAACGTCTCCGGGGCGGTCAGGATTATTCTCGCTGTGTTTGCCTTCAAACTCGTCAAACAGCATGGAGGGTGCTTTGCCCAGAATGTTTACAAGTACGTTTAAACGGCCACGGTGGGCCATACCCATGACAATTTCTTCGACACCATTGGCACCAACATGCAGCATGGTTTCATGCAGCAGCGGTATCAGGCTGTCGCCGCCTTCCAGCGAAAACCGTTTTTGGCCGACATAGCGGGTGTGCAGGTATTTTTCCAGGCCTTCGGCTGCTGTCAGCATTTGCAGGATACGCAAGCGATCTTCGTCGCTGACGTTGTAATACCCCTGCGAACCTTCCAGCCGTTCCCTCATCCAGTCACGTTTGACAGTATCGACCATATGCATGTATTCGATACCAATGCTTTTGCAATAAACACGCTTGCACAGATCCAGAATGTCCTTGAGTTTCATCCGGGGCGGAGCGGCTAGCGAGCCGGTATCGAATTCGCGTTCAAGATCGGATTCATTCAGATCATGAAAATCCAGTTCAAGATCTGCGACCGGTTCGTGGTGGGCTTCACCTAGCGGATTCAGCTTGGCAATTTCATGCCCACGAATACGGAAGGAATTGACCATTCGCGAAACACCGGCCTGTTTGTGGTCGGTGAACTCGGTACCGGTTGCCGGGTAACCCTGTCCCCCAAGAGGTAATTGGCGGAACCGTTCCCCAACTTCAATGTGGCCGGTTTCCGGCGCACCAGGGGCGGGCATGGATTCAAAATATTTACGCCATTGTTCCGGTACTGCACCCGGATCTTCCAGCCAGACTTCATACCAGGCCTCAATATAGGGCGCATTGCCGCCATAAAGGTGCGAGGTCTCGTACAATTGCTCTAATGTTGAGCTCACTTATTAAATGCCTTTTGGATGCAGAAATGAACCATCCATTATAACCGCTAGTTTGGGGTGCATTAAATGGTTATTGTTTGTATTGGGACAGGAACTGCCGTTCGCATAGATTAAGCGGATGGGTCCATTTAAATTGTCAGCAAAAAATGACCGCTGTTGATCAGTCTTGTCAGTGTGTCGAGTGAGGCTCGATCGAGCCTATCGGCACTGATTCGGGGTTGCTCCCATTCACATAAGGATTCTGCCAGCCAGACGCTGCAGTCATAGGGATGGCCGGCGGCGAACAGGCGGGCACATTTCAGGTTTTCGATCCAGGTCAGACGTGTCCATGGGTTGCGAAAAAGTCTTGAACCGTTTTGTAGTGCTTTAAGTAAACTTTCGGGGTTGGTTAAGTCTGGTGGTGGCACTGGATCATGGGCTAATCTGAAACGGCTCATGAAGGCGGCAAGATAGTCATCCAGACCGTCATTATCTTTAATGCGGGCAAGCATCAACTGGCGTAATCCAAGCAGTGCCTGCGGATCAATTTCACCGGCGCGGCGTGTGGGTTTCAGGTCAGGATCTGAATAACGACCACCCTCATCGACTGAGAAAGCCAGCCATTCGCCCAGGCCCTGTAACAGGTCGGCGCCCGAAGGTGCACGTGAACCGATTGACCAGGTCATGCCCGGCTCCAGTGCAATACCGAGATGTGCAACATTGGGCGGTAGATACAGCATGTCGCCGGGTTCCAGTACCCATTCCTGCTCGGAGGTAAACTGCTGCAAAACATTCAGCGGACAGCCTTCCAGTAAGTCTGGTTCGAATGACTGGGCGATCTGCCAGCGGCGTGTTCCTTCGGCCTGTAACAGGAAAACATCATATTGATCGATATGCGGACCGACCGAACCGCCGGTGGCGGCATAGCTGATCATCAGGTCGTCGAGGCGCCAGTTGGGGATGAAGCTGAATTGCTGCATCAAAGCCTGTAGCGGTGCGTAGTGTTTTTCCACATCCTGAACCAGCAGAGTCCAGTTTTTATCGGGCAGGGCGGAGAAATCTGCATCGTTGAAGGGGCCGTGTGCGACCGTCCAGTTCGCTGCCTCGACACTGCCTTTTATCAGGCGCGATTCCGCCATTTCCTCACAGGCCAATCCCGCAAGGTCATCCCCGTCCAGAAGGGGTTTAAAATCGGCAATGGCCTGACGGATCAGACAGGGTTTCTTTTGCCAGAATTCTTGTAGAAACTGCTCAGGGCTGAAGTTACCCAGTGGTACGCTCATTTCTCATCCTGACCAAGCGAGGCTGCCATATCGGCAGCATTGCCGGTGTATGTGGCGGGTGTTAGTGCCAGCAACTGCTGTTTGGCGGCATCAGGTATATCTAGTGTCTGTACAAACTCCTCCAGAATTTCCGTGCTGATGGCCTTGCCACGTGTCAGTTCCTTGAGCTGTTCATAGGGGTTTTCGATAGCGTATAGACGCATGACAGTTTGAATCGGTTCAGCCAGCACTTCCCAGCTATTGTCGAGGTCCTCAGCAAGTTTTTGCTCATTGACCTGTAATTTGCCCAGGCCCTTGAGCAAAGAGGCATAGGCAATCATGCCGTGGCCAGTTGCGGTGCCGATGGTGCGTAATACAGTGGAATCGGTCAGGTCCCGTTGCCAGCGCGAAACCGGCAGTTTTTCTGCCAGGTGGGTTAACAGAGCATTGGCAACACCGAGATTGCCTTCGGCGTTTTCGAAATCAATCGGGTTGACCTTGTGTGGCATGGTTGAGGAGCCGATTTCGCCGGCAATGGTTTTTTGGGTGAAATAACCGATCGAAATATATGCCCAGATATCCCGGCACAGATCAATCAGGATGGTGTTATACCGGCTCATGCTATGGAAACTTTCAGCCATCCAGTCATGTGGTTCAATCTGGGTTGTCCACGGGTTCCAGCTAAGCCCCAGTGATTCGACAAACTGTTGTGCAAACTTTGGCCAGTCCACCTCGGGATAAGCGGTCATGTGTGCATTGAAATTACCGACCGCGCCGTTGATTTTGCCAAGCATGGGTTGTTGACGCAGTAAGTCGGCCTGGCGTTGCAGGCGTATGGTTACATTGGCAATCTCTTTTCCCAGGGTCGTGGGCGAGGCTGTTTGGCCATGTGTGCGCGACAGCATGGGTAGACTTGCGTGTTCACTTACGATGGCTTTCAAGGCCTGGTCGATATCTGCATAAACCGGCAGGAATACCTGTTTGCGGGCATCTGCCATCATCAGTGCGTAGGAAAGGTTGTTGATGTCTTCCGAGGTGCAGGCGAAGTGCAGGAATTCGGATAAGCTGTTCAATTCATCCTGTTTTGCAAAACATTCTTTCAGGTAATATTCGACCGCCTTGACGTCATGGTTGGTGGTCGCTTCGATGGTTTTGACCCGTTCTGCCGCTTCCAGGCCAAAATCCTCAACCAGGCTGTTCAGGTAGGTATTGGCTGCGTCACTCAGGCTTGTTACCTGTGGGATATCAGCGTTGGCAGCCAGTGCCTGGAACCAACGAATCTCGACGATGACCCGGTAACGGATCAGGCCGTATTCGCTAAAAATTTCACGCAGGCCGGCAGTGCGTCCTGCATAACGTCCGTCAACAGATGAAACAGCGGTCAGGGGAGAAAGTTGCATGATTTTTTGGCTCTTTTAGGGGCAGCGACATGATACCACTGACCGCTATGCAAATGATCGGTATCAAGTATTTTTCTGGCAGGATTAATTGTCCGTAGATTACGCAGATTTTTTCTGGGGCCGCCACGCTGAATTAGTCTGGCCCAGACTGGATCAGGTCCGGAACGACTCCGTTAAAATGCTCTTGCTCTTATAATCTGCGTAATCTGCGGAAAAAACGCTCTTGGAGATTTTGCCATGCCCATCAGTCGGTAACGGAAGTTGAAGCAGTTGTGGCCGGCGTATGCGTATGGCAGTCGTTGGGCGTTGGCCGCGGCATTTCAATATCCTTATCTGAAGGTCGCCATCATCCGGTGTGAGTTGCAGTCGTAGTACGGCAGGCGATGAGGTATTTGCGGCTTTTTGATCACGGAACAGGAAAACTGTTTTCTGCGAACTTTTTGCCGCAAGTTGCAGACGTCGCAATTCACCAAAAGACAAGGCATCAGGCCACGCCAGCATGGCACCACCGGACATGCCTCGTACGATCTGTTCACAGGCCCATAACGATTCACTCCTGTTCCGGGTGCGAATCAGCAACAATTTATCCACTGCCAGGCCACGGCCATGCAGGGCGGGCGGGCAGGGTATCCACGGCGGATCGACCATGACAATCCAGTGATTTTCCTGGCTGAGCCGTGCAAGTACTGGCAATAACAGGCTGAGCTCTCCGCAACCGGCTGTATCATTGACCAGTTCCGTGACTGCACCCGTTGGCCAGCCATTACCCGGTAGTGCCTCGTCCAGGGTCCCATGGCCGGTGCTAAGCGTGGGTATACGGTGTGAAAGCTGTTTGCCGCGCCATATCAGGGGGTGCGATGCCAGTGACACCGCTCAGTTTTCCAGGTGGGGCCGTATAACACCGACACCCAAACCTTCGATGACCAGCTCCTGGTGACGCAGATCGATCTGGATCGGCTGGAACTCCGGGTTTTCCGGTAACAAACTGACCAGGTGTCCGTTTCGTTTAAAACGTTTGACCGTAACCTCGTCATCAAGGCGTGCAACCACGATCTGGCCGTTTTGTGCTTCCGGTGTGCGGTGCACCGCCAGTAGGTCACCATCCAGGATACCGGCATCGCGCATACTGCTGCCTTCAACACGTAAAAGATAATGTGGGCGGGATGAGAATAACGATGGATCTACCCTGTACTCGTGTTCGATGTTTTCCTGCGCCAGGATTGGGCTGCCAGCGGCTACCCGGCCGACCAGGGGCAGGGGCATACGTAAGGTATTTGATGCAGGTAGATTGGAGCTCGAAAGGGCGGTAAGGGTAATGCCCCGGGAGTGTCCCGCCTTAATCTGGATGACACCTTTATTTTCCAGGGCGCGCAAATGGCTTTCTGCGGCATTGGGTGAGCGGAATCCGAAATGTTTTAATATTTCATTTCTTGTGGGTGGAAATCCAATAGAATCAATATGATCTGCGATAAAGGTAAGAATTTCCTTTTGACGTTTTGTTAGTGGTTTTTCGAGCATGATCAGAATCCTGTTTTGTTACTGTAAATATATACAGTAATCGGGTTTTATTCAACTGTTCAGATAAGAAACTTGTTCTTTTGTGGAGTAAGTGAAGAGAAGAGTGGAATTATCCGCAGATTACGCAGATTACGCAGATTTTTTAAGAGCGAAAATTATTGAGACTGGTTGGGGAACCGGTGCAAACAACCCTGATGAGCCTTTGTCTCATCATCTGGTTAGGCCCTAATTGCTCTTGCTCTTAATAATCTGCGTAATCTGCGTAATCTGCGGATAAAAAAATAAACGAAATCATCAGCCTGAAATTAAAAAGGTAACTCGAGGGCATCGGTGATGAAGTGGTTTAGTCTGGCGGTTGTGCGGAAAACCGTGGCGGATTCGGTTACCAACGCCGGGCTGAGCGCCAGTTCTGCATCAAGTTCAGTCATCAGGTAAAAGCTTTTGCGCTTCAGGTCTTCGATATGCCTTGCATCGGGACTGTAACCACGGGGTGGGCGTTTTAATGAGTCGCCCTGGATACCGCCTAACTTTCTTATTGCAGAAGATTTGCTGAGTTTTTCCCAGGCTGAAGGGTTGTCGGTGATAAATTCCCGTATCAGGCCCAATTGCTTCGATGGCGGGCGCCATATGCCACCGCCCAGCGAAAGCCGGTCAGTCTGGATATGCATATAAAAACCCGGGGCATGGGCGCCGCGGCCTGCTTCGTGCCGGAAATGGCTGGCGGCGTGGGTTTTGTAGGGCGTTTTATCATTGGAGAAACGCGTGTCCCGGTAGATACGGAACATGGAACCGCCATGTGGGCGCGGGTCTGCTTTGTAGTAGGGTGAGATACGTTTCAGGTATGGCGCTACGCTGACAATGTATTCACTCATTGGATTAACAACGGATTCGTAATAGCGGGGTTTATTGGCTGCAAACCAGTCCCTGTTGTTGTTTTCTTTGAGTTCTTTGAAGAACTTGAAGAAGTCTTTTGGGAAACCGTTAAATTCTGACATTTTTAATATGGATAAAACGGATAGCGGTAATAACGTCCGTAATATGGGTAATGCCAGTAGTAAGGCCGGTACGCGCCATAATAGTCGTAATAAGGTGGATTTCTGCGTTCAGGCCACAGGCTCATGAATTCGATATCCACCACCGGAAAATGATAGTCGAATTCACCAACTTTGCGGACATCTATATAAATGATTTTACCGGTCACGGTGACTTCCCGGCCTTTCTCAAAAACCTCCGGGTCGTAAAAACCCGGTTTGCAGGCGATGAAGCGTCCGCCGGACTGATCGACGTCTTCCGGGCGCATTGATTTTTCTAATTGCCTGGAGAGGATTTCAAAACAGGTGTGGTCGGCCTCGGGCCGGGTTTCCAGCAATACACCACCCCACCGGACTGGTGTTTGCAGATCTTTTTCAGAGGTGCTTTCCGGAATCAACTGGGTGTATTCACCTTTTAGTTGCTCGGGGATGGTGGTGCAGGCGGAGGCCAATAAACCGGTTAAAAAAACCAGGCTGGTGGTGCGGATCATGCAGTTCATTTTAATCCTCCAGTGAGAAAAAATATTATGCCACTATCCTGAAACGGTTACGACACCGGACGCGGTTAAAAACTCTCTATCAGCTCTTTCAGTTTTGCCTCGTCACCAGCGTTTTTAGAATAACGGCATAACATGTAGAGCTCGGCAATCCGGTTGATAACATCGTCTTTGCATTTCAATTGACCCCTCGCATCTGCGGCGAGTTCCATCGGGCCCATGGACGGTCGTGAAACAAATCCGGCTTTGGCCAGTTTCCTGATGAATTTCTGCCATAAACGCAGCAGAGGATCCTGCTTTTGGGAAGAGCGAAATTTCAGCAGCAACGGCATCAGCATAAAAATAATTGCAGCGATGACAAGGACGATGACAATCATCGCTATGACCAGCTTGGCGGAGTCAAGAAAATCCCAACCAAAAATTGAAAACAGGCGTGACTGGCTATCGGAGTTGAATGCAACCACCCAGTTGTTCCAGCCCCGTTGAAAAAGGTCAAAGGTATTTCTTGCACTTCTCAGCCAATCAAAATCGAGCATATGCCTGCGTTGGGCGAGCGATTCCACTGCCCCCTGTTCCACGCGACTCGGGGCAACAGCGGCGGTAGGGTCGATCCGTGTCCAGCCTGAACCTTTGACCCAGACCTCTGACCAGGCATGGGCATCGGATTGACGGACCAGCACATAAGAACCAATGTTGCTGTACCAGCCACCCTGGTACCCGGTGACCACGCGGGCAGGGATGCCGGCCATTCGCATCATCACGGTGAATGCCGATGCGTAATGTTCGCAAAAACCCCTTTGTGTATCGAACAGGAATTCATCCACAGTGTGGCGGCTAAGAAGTGGTGGATTCAGGCTGTAATGAAACTTTTCCTGGTTGAAATAGGCCAGGGCTCTTCGAATGATATCGGTATCACTGCTGGCCTGCTCGCGCCAACCGGCCATCATTTCAGCCGTTCTCGGATTAAAGTTCTTGGGTAGCTCAAGTGCCGCTCTGCGCAAAGTGTGCTTTAGCTCGGGGCTGTCGTGGAAACCCGGGTCAGAGGCCATTACATAATTGCGTAATTTTGTGATTGGGCGACTGGCGATTAACTGGAAGTCCATGGACAGGTACGTACCCCGTGGCACCAATGCGGGATAATCCAGCGCAAATAACCAGCGTTGTTCCGTTGGTTCCATCTGGACTTCATAGCGATACGGCGCCTTTTCAGGGTCCGGCTTGTCTTCAGCTAACGGGATGCGCGCGTAATAGCTGCTTTGCCAGCTACGACCGTCGAAATCCCAGAATACGGGACCGCGCCAGTAAAGCTCACCCCGGCTGGGTTTGAGACCTTCGAATGTGGCACGAAATGCCGGTGAATCATCCATGAACAGGCTTTGGATACTGCCCGGGGTCATTGAGTCAGACAGACCGGATCGGGCATCTAAAGCATTTTCTGGTACTCCCCACAGTGGACTGCCCCAGCGCGGGAAAAGCAAAAAAATTGCTAATCCGATGGGGAAGGCGAGAGCCATCAGGCCTGCGCCGAAACCCAGTTCAGTAAACAGACTGCGCCCGGTATCCGGTGCTTCACCCAGGTTCTCGTAAGCTTCTCTTCTGTGCAAATACATCAGCGCAATTAAAGAGCTGAGCAGGCAGGCGATAATGTAGATAATCATCGGAACGCCCTGGGAAAAGAGAAACTGGGTACCACACAGGAATAAACTCAGACTGGCGACAATACGCGCATCACGGGTGCGGAAGGTCTCCAGTAATTTCAACGCCAGCATCAGTACAAGCAAACTGACAGCAGCACGTCTTCCCAGCAGCCCACCATAGGTAATAACCAGTGCCGCAACTGCGAATGCCGTTGCAATGACACGTAGCACTATTGGCATGGGTTTCCAGTCACGAAACTCGGCCAGTAGGCGCCAGACGATGGGTAGCAGCGTGATGGGTACCAGGTGTACCGGCATGCTGGTCAGTTGCGGAAACATGCTGATGCACAGTGCGGCAATCGTCCAGAAGATGCCGAGCCGGTTCAATGTGTTTGTGCTTGAAGGATTCACAACAGATACAGGGCCAGCAATTCCAGGCATTTTGAGCGGTGATTGGCGCCATTGCCGCTTGGCAGCTGCTGGTCTGGAAGCTTTAAACTATAAGACAGTTGCTTGTGATCTGCAGCGATGACCCATGCGGTCAGAATGGACAGGCGGGTTTCAATGTCACCACCGTGTAACAGGTCCCAGTCGAGTTCGCAGGCTTCTTCCCTGGGTGCTTCCATTTCCAGGCTGTAAAGCTCACCGTGACGCGCGCTGGCCCGCCAGGCAACCCGTTGCATGGAGTCGCCAGGTTGGTATTTGCGTAGTCCGTGTACCTGGTCGCCATCGCCTTTGCTGGCCCGGCCTGCCTGGCCATGTCCTGTTTGTGGCAGGGGTGGAGCATTTTTGGCAGGTGACGGATAAACCAGGCAGCGTGTTTGGGGGAAAATCCATGACCACGCTTTGAATAAACCCAATGGGAAACGGGTTTCCAATCGGAAAGAGGGCATTTCAAGCCATCCGCGTTTGAGTGTCGGACGTTTCAGATGCAGTGATTCACAGCTATTGAGTTTGAAGTCCTTGCAGTCCTGGGGCTCTTTGAAGCCAGCCTGGACTGCAAAACGCTGACGTTCATCGCGATTGGAAACAAAGACACGAAAATGAGCAGTTTCACCGCAAAAAGCCGGCTCGGAATAAACACTTTCAATTTTTAACCCGGACAGGTTGCGGTAGGCGATCAGTGTTGTCAGTTGAGCAATGGTGCCCAGCAGGAACACTAGCATCAGGGCCATGTTGTTATTGAAGTTAAGGCCACCGAGTGCCATAAAAATCAGCATGAGGCCGAAACCCCAGCCAAAAACTGTTGGCAACACGAAGATATGGCGGTACTCCAACTCAAAGGGTGGTGTCATTGGTCCACGTTTGGCAAGTACACGTTGCCTGATACGGTTTACAACGGCATCTTTAACGGATCTGCGTGTTTGTGGACTGGCGAGGCTTGCCATCGAGCTAAGTTAAGGTATTGCGACCTGGTTCAACAAGCCGGAAATCTGATCTTTGACCGATGCTTCCATACCATGCGGCACGCTCATGCGATGACGTGCCAGCCCCGGGAATATGGCCTTGACGTCTTCGGGAATTGCAAAATCCCTGCCTTCAAGAAAGGCGAAAGCCTTGCTGCATTGCAGCATGGCGATGCCTGCTCTTGGTGAAAGACCCGTCTCAAACCAGCGACTGTTACGTGTTTCAGCCAACAGCGCCTGAACATAATCAAGAAGGGCCTCGCTAACGTGTATTTTTTGGCAATCCCTGTTGAGCTGTAAAACGTCTTCCGGGCTGATAATCGCCTGGGTATCACCCAGCATCAGAATCCGGTCCTGGGCGGTTAATAATTCACGCTCGACTTCCGGTTCAGGGAAACCCAGTGAGATGCTCAAAAGGAAACGATCCAGCTGAGAGTCGGGCAGGGGGAATGTTCCAACCAGGTCGAGTGGGTTCTGGGTGGCGATAACAAAAAATGGCTTGGGCAGAATATGTGTTTTACCTTCGATGGTGACCTGTCCTTCCGCCATAGCTTCCAACAGTGCACTCTGGGATTTCGGTGTGGCACGGTTGATCTCATCGGCAAGCACCAGTTCCGCAAAAATCGGTCCGGGATGAAATTCAAACTTTTCCTGGTCACGGCGGTAAATGGAAACACCCAGAATATCCGCGGGCAGAAGATCGCTGGTGAACTGAATACGCTGGTAACGAACGCCAATCACGGTTGCGAGCGCATGCGCCAGGGTTGTTTTTCCGACACCGGGTAAATCTTCAATCAGCAGGTGACCACGTGCAAGCAAGCAGCTGAATGCCAGCTTCACTTGCTGCTCTTTGCCCATGATGATCCGGTTAACAGTGCTGACTGCATCGTTCAGGCGATCCAGGCGGCCTCTATCGGACGAGGGTTTCTGCAGAGAGATTTCAGTCATTTTTCAGGGTTCCAGCAAATCGTTGATTTTTGCCGCGCAGATAAAGTCGTTTTCAGACAAACCGCCGATGGCATGAGTGGTATAAAGCACCTTGCAATAATTATAACCGGCAGAAAAATCCGGGTGATGGCCTTGTTGTTCGGTCATATAAGCCATGGCATTGACAAATGACATCGTGGCTAAAAAGTCCTTGAACCTGAGTGTGCGGATAATGCCTTTTTTGTCCCCGGTCAGTTCCCAGCCTGGCACAAGGTGGAGTTGCTGGTTTGAAGTGTTTTCATCGAGGGGGCAAACACCGCCTTCGCAGGGTTTACAGCTTTTGTCTTTTAACTTATTCACATCCGCTCCTTGGATTTAACCTGGTCGGAGAAGTCGTTCCGATTCTGTTGTGATGCCTGAACTTCCGTCTGAGTATACATTTACTGGCAATGAAACTCATTTCATGGAAGTATTTGATCCTCGGCAGGGTCGTGTTAAACAAGCTCTTAATCTGATCGTGGAATAGACTCCCGAAAATTGATTTGATTCAAAATGCAAAATACGTCATCCACATGTACGGCAATTATTTTACCCGGCGGCGGTGCGCGTGGCGCTTACCAGGCAGGTGTGCTGAAAGCCATTGGTGAGTTGCTGGCAGACGATGTCAATCCTTTCCCGGTTATTTGCGGTACCTCGGCCGGTGCGATCAATGCAGCGGTCCTGGCCAGTCATGCCCATGAGTTTCTGATCGGGGTTGAGCGCCTGGAGCACTTCTGGCGCAGCATGCGTTGTGAGCGTATCTACCGTACCGACGCATGGACAGTGCTCAAATCCGGAATGCGCTTTGCCACCACCCTGTTATCTGGCGGCCTGATACGTACCAACCCCAGGGCTTTTCTGGATAACACGCCTTTACGCCTGTTTTTGCAAGAGACATTGCAGTTACAAGGCATTCAGACCGCGTTGGAACAGAACGCATTGCGTGGTGTAGCAATTACCGCGTCCGGTTATACCTGTGCCAGTGCGATCAGTTATTTTCAGGCCCGGGAAGGTATCGATGGCTGGCAACGCGCGCGCCGCAAAGGGCTGGCTACAGAGCTTGAAGTGCACCATTTACTCGCATCAGCGGCCCTGCCGATCATTTTTCCTGCAGAGCGTATCGGTTATGAGTATTTTGGCGATGGCGGTATGCGTATGGTTGCACCGCTGAGCCCTGCAATACACCTCGGTGCGAATAAAATTCTGGTGATTGGTACGCGTGATGAAAAACCGGATATGCCCCCGGAAAGTCCCACCCAATACCCCTCAGCGGGTGAAATTGGCGGTTACCTGATGGACACTATTTTCATGGATACACTCAACGCTGACCTGGCGCGTTTGAAACGTATCAATAAAACCCTGGCACTGGTTCCAGAGGAAAGACGCGACCAAACCGGCCTGATTAACATAGAAAGCCTGGTCATCAGACCCAGTCAGGACTTGCGCCACATCACCCAGGCGCATGTGCATGAGATACCACGTAGTGTTCAGGTCTTGTTACGTACATTGGGTGGCTGGGGCCGTGACTGGCGCATGGCCAGTTACCTGCTATTTGAATCGGCCTATTGCGGCGCGTTGATCGATCTGGGTTATACCGATGGCATGAATGCCAGGCAGGAAATTATTAATTTTCTGAAGAGCTAGTCGCTAATCCCTGCCTTTTCTTCTTCCTCTGTATTGAGGGCAGGGTCTATCAACGCTTCAAACTGCTCCCTGGGGAAATCATCAACGGCGATCACGCTGGCGCTTGCCTGTTGTGCGAGGCGCACCAGGGTTGCCTGTTCTTCAGTAATTACGCCACTTTCGGTGGCACGCTTGACCAGTCCCTCATAATTCTCGAAGTTGACCGACGCCTTCCGAGCATTCTTGATGGCGCGCTCCGCCGGTGCGGATTCCAGTACCAGGTGAAATGCCTTGTTAACACGGCCGGTGGCATCATCCCGGTCCGAGATGAATACACCATTGGTTAAACGGTCACGGCTTTCACTATCGTTTAACAATAGCTGGGCTACGGCTTCGACAGTCTTGTCGGACGGTCCGGTATATGGCCGGCCGAATGGGAATATAATTAATCGGATAATCCCGCCGAGTACCGGTACCGGAAAATTCTGGATTACACCAAGCAGGCTTTGCTGGATTTTGTACAGGCTGTCTTCCATACCCCACACAAGCAAGGGCAGATCGCCAGCAGGTCGGCCATCATCTTCGAAGCGTTTCAGCATGGCGCTGGCCATGTATAAATGAATCAACACATCTGCTAGCCTGCCTGACAGTTTTTCCTTGAACTTGAATTTACCGCCCAACAGAACCAGCACTGCATCGGCCATGAATGCAAAAGCTGCGCTCATTCGGCTGAGCTGCCGGAAATAGTGTGCGTGCGGCCCACGCACGGGTGCGGGTGCCATCCTGCTGCCCGTCAGACCCAATAACAGGGCCCTGACATTGTTGCTGATAATAAATCCAATATGTTCAAACAGAGCGTTGTCAAAATCACGCCGGGCCTGGGTATTGGCAATACCTGTTACCGCATTCATTTCTTTTAACAGGCATGGATGCGCCCGGATAGCGCCCTGGCCGAAAATGATCAGGGAGCGGGTCAATATGTTGGCACCCTCGACGGTGATAGAAATCGGCAGGGCCTGGTAACCATGTGCCAGGTAATTATTGGGCCCCTGGATTATGCCTTTACCGCCATGCACATCCATCGCATCGTTGATGCACTGACGGCTGCCTTCAGTTAACTGGTATTTGTTGATGGCAGACAGTACGCCGGGTTTTTCACCCTGGTCCAGCGCGATCAGTGTCAACACACGCGCTGCGTCCATGCGATAAGTCCTGCCACCTATCCTGGAGAGAGGCTCTTCTACACCGCCAAAATAACCGATGGGTACATTGAACTGGGTGCGAATCCTGGAGTATGCCCCGGTCAGCATTGAGGCCATCTTGCCACCCGCAACACCCAGCGATGGCAGGGAAATCGCCCGTCCTGCTGCCAGGCTCTGCATCAGCATGCGCCAGCCCTGACCGAGACGTTCCTGTCCGCCGATCACCCAGTCCATCGGTATAAAAACGTCTTTGCCGCGCGTGGGGCCATTCATGAATACGGCACCAATCGGCATGTGGCGGTTGCCAATCTCGACGCCGGGCGTGCTGGTTGGAATCAGTGCGCAGCTGATGCCGAGGTCTTCGGTATCACCGAGTAGCCCATCCGGATCAAGAGCCCGGAATGCGAGGCCGAGCAATGTGGCAACCGGGGCAAGGGTGATGTAGCGTTTATTCCAGCTAAGACGCAGGCCCAGAACTTCCTCGCCTTCAAACTCTTCTTTGCAAACAATGCCCTTGTCCGGCATCGCACCGGCGTCGGAACCGGCCAACGGGGACGTAAGCGCAAAGCAGGGAATCTCTTCACCACTGGCGAGACGTGGCAGGTAATAGCTCTTTTGCTCGTCGGTGCCATAGTGCATCAACAGCTCACCGGGACCGAGTGAGTTGGGTACCATAACCGTCACTGCAGCTGTCACGTTGCGGCTTGCAAGTTTCATCACCACGGCTGAATTGGCCTGCGCGGAGAACTCCAGGCCGCCGTACTGCCGGGGAATGATCATGCTGAAGAAACGATTTTCACGGATAAACTGCCAGACAGACTCAGGCAGGTCCCTGTGTTTATCGCAAATCTCCCAGTCATCAAGCATCAGGCATAGCTCTTCAACCGGGCCATCGATAAATTCCTGTTCGCGATCACTTAAAGACGGGGCGGGTTGACGCAGTAACCGGCGCCAGCGGGGTTTGCCGCTAAACAGTTCCGCATCCCACCAGACCGTGCCTGCTTCAAGTGCTTCACGTTCTGTGGAGGAGAGCTTGGGCATAACTTTGCGATACACACTGAACAGACGGTTGCTGATCAGCAAGCGACGCAGAGGTTTGACGGCAAAACCGGCAAGACTCATGGTAATGATGCCGAATGACCAGCGGAACCAGCCGGGTATCTCATAGAAGTGGCGGAGTTCGGTGAACGCAAATGTGAGTCCGGCCAGAATAGCGATCGAGATCAACAGGGGGATACGGTAGTAAGCCAGTAAAAGCAATGACAATACGAGTATAGCCAGAAAAAGGGCGGTCATGCGTGTCCTCGCTTCAGCTTGAAGATTATCAGTCTGAACCCGCCAGGCGGATCAGTTCAGTTTACCCACGGGACATAATAGAAGATTAATCGGAGTCAGAGAACCATTTCTGAATAGATTTATTTCTTTTGCGCTAATTCCAGCCGGGGAATTGGCTTTCTGGTCCTAATTTCAAGCCCTGATTTCACTGGCAAACTTGATTGCAAGCTGACCTGTCTCAGCTTAAAATTACGGGTTAATTCGAGTCTGATTATTACAAACGAAATATATCATTCATTATTATTACTATCAAATAGTTATAGGGAGCTCTTAAGTGTCTGTTGAACGTACATTATCGATTATCAAACCTGACGCAGTTGCAAAAAACGTGATCGGGGAAATTTATAACCGTTTTGAAAAGGCCGGACTGAAGATTGTTGAAGCCAGAATGCAGCATTTGACCCGTGAAGAGGCCGAAGGTTTTTACGCTGTGCACAGGGAGCGCCCGTTTTTTAATGACCTGGTTGATTTCATGACTTCAGGTCCTGTCATGATCCAGGCACTTGAAGGTGAAAATGCGATTGCAATGAACCGCCAGTTAATGGGAGCTACCAACCCGGCAGAGGCTGAAGCTGGCACCATCCGTGCTGATTTTGCACAAAGCATCGACGCCAATGCGGTGCATGGATCAGATGCAGTAGAAACGGCAACAACAGAGATAGCTTACTTTTTTGGCAGCTAGCAATACCAACAAGCACGTTGCTGTGAGTCCCGACACAAGCCGCGTAAACCTGCTTGATCTTGATGAGGCGGGTTTACGCGCTTTTTTTGAATCCATCGGTGAAAAACCATTTCGGGCCCAACAGATACTGAAATGGGTTTATCATCACGCGCAAACCGATATCGGGGCAATGACCGATATCGGCATTGCCTTACGTCAAAAGTTGGCTTTAATTGCCGAGATAAAACTACCTGAAATCATCCGTGAACAACGCTCAGTGGATGGTACGGTTAAATGGCTCATCGGTTTTCATGGTGGCAATGCGGTAGAAACTGTTTATATCCCCGAACCGAAGCGTGGCACTTTGTGTGTGTCTTCACAGGTCGGTTGCGCCTTGAACTGTTCATTCTGTTCCACTGGTGCGCAGGGCTTTGCACGCAACCTGACCTGCGGCGAAATTATCGGCCAGGTCTGGCTCGCCGCACAGGCACTGGGGCATGAGCGCAATGGTCAGCGCCGTATTACCAATATCGTGATGATGGGCATGGGCGAACCCTTGCTCAATTTTGATGCTGTAATGTCGGCCATGTCGTTAATGCGAAGTGACCTCGGTTTTGGTTTCGCCGCAAAACGTGTCACCCTGAGTACGGCTGGCCTGGTTCCAGGCATAAACCGCTTGCGTGAAACCATTGATGTGGCACTTGCCGTATCACTACATGCACCCGTTGATGATGTGCGCACTGAACTGGTTCCCCTGAACCGCAAATACCCGATTGCTGAATTGATGCAGGCCTGCAGGGATTATGTATCAGAAAAACACAAGCGTTCAGTGACTTTTGAATACACGCTGATCGATGGTCTAAATGATCACCCTGAGCATGCGCGTAAACTGGTTAAATTATTAAGAACAGTACCCAGCAAGCTGAATCTGATACCATTTAACCCGTTTCCAGGAACTCAGTACCGTTGTTCCAGCCAGGACCGCATAAAGCAGTTCCAGCAGATAGTTATGAGCGGTGGACTGATAGCAACGGTACGCAAGACCCGCGGTGAAGATATCGATGCAGCCTGCGGGTCAGTTGGTGGGTAAAGTACAGGATCGTACAAAGAGAAGTGAACGTATAAAATTACAAATGGCGGAGACCACCCCATGAATATGTCGAAACGGTTAATTTTGCTGTTTTCAGTTTTGATTCTTGTCAGTGCTTGTGCATCCCAACAATCGGATGATCCATACGAGAAAAGTCAAAACCGGAAAGCAGCTGAATCCAATACTTCCCTGGGGCTTGAGTATATGAACCGGGGCCAGTACGAAGTGGCACTGGGTAAATTGAAAAAAGCCGTCAAGGCAGACCCCGGTTATGCACCGGGACAAACGGTGATCGCAGTACTTTACGAGCGTATCGGTGAAATAGATCTGGCGGGCAAGCATTATCACAAAGCCTATGAAGCCGATCCCACCAACGGCGATGTGAATAATAACTATGGCACCTACTTGTGCAAGACGGGCAAAGAGGACAAGGCCATTGAGCATTTCCTTGCTGCGCTGGATGACCCGTTTTACATCTCACCATCAGTTGCGCTGACGAATGCCGGTTCCTGCACACTGGGCAAAGGAGACCTGGTGGCAGCGAATGATTATTTGCGGCGCGCATTGAAAATAGAACCGGAATTTCCAGACGCCCTGATGGCCATGGTCAGGCTCAACTACGAACAGCAGAATTATCTGAAGTCACGGGCGTTTTTGCAGCGATATGAAGCGGTCGCCAGTCATGATGCAACAAGCCTGTTGCTTGCTTATAAAATAGAAACAGCCTCAGGTAATACAAAAGCTGCAAGCAAATACAAACGAACCCTGGAAGCCACGTTCCCTAAATCAGACCAGGCCGCAGAAGCCCGGAGAATCTCTGGAAGATGACACAGCAGCAAGAATTAATTCCGATGACGACGGGTGCACAACTGAAGCAGCAGCGGGAAAAGCGCAAACTCTCCCTGGCAGAAGTCGCACGGGCTATTGGCCTGGACGAGAAACTGCTGAGTGACGTTGAAAGCGATCAAGCTGAGCATATCGCACTGGTGTACAGAAAGGGTTATATCAAAACGTATGCCCGTTATCTGCAGATACCAGAGGATGATATCCAGGAGCTGATATTATCGGTGGATAACGGAGATCCTGCGGTACGCAATATTTTTTCTGAACCACCAAAACGCAACCCGATGGAAAAATGGTTACGTGCCACCAGCTACGTATTGGCATCTTTGTTAATCGGGACACTGGCATGGCAGTTCACCCATGAAGCTGTCAGGTTATCGCAGAATGGTTCACGGCCCCATAATGAGCAGGAAAACGTACCGGGTTCTGAAAGCACGACAAACCAGGTCTTGATACAGGAATTCCGCGGGCCTGTAAATGCGTCCATTGCACCACTGGGTGCCTTGCACAATAACGAAACCGGTGGCCTGGATACTGCCGAACAGGCCTGGGCTGCCGTATCCCGTCCGGCTTTACCGGCAGGTGAAAGTCGTTTGCAAATCAGCGTGTCTGCAGACAGTTGGATTGAGATTACAGATGCCAACGGTCAGGAACTTGAGATGGACCTGTTGCGTGGTGGCAGCGATAAGGCTTACCACGGTAAGCCGCCGTTCCGTATTCTTTTTGGACGTGCATCGGCCGTGCGTTTATCGATGGACGGTGAACCGGTAGATTTAACATCCTATACCCAGGATGATGTTGCTCAATTGACCTGGCCACAAAAATTGCAGCTTGATAATAGCGAACTGGACGACAACTAAAATGAATGCCCCCATTCGCTCAATCCGCGGGATGAACGATATTCTGCCGGAAGATATCCACTATTGGCAAACGCTGGAATCAACCGCTAAACAGGTATGCGCTGCTTTTGGTTTTGAGCAGATCCGCTTACCCTTGTTGGAAAAAACGGACGTGTTTACCCGCGCCATCGGCTCGGCAACTGATGTGGTTTCCAAGGAAATGTACAGTTTTGATGATCGCAATGGCGAGTCCCTGAGTTTGCGGCCAGAAGGAACTGCAGGTGTAGTACGTGCAGCATTGCAAAACGGTTTGTTATACGGGCCGGTAAGACGACTTTGGTATAGCGGAGCAATGTTCCGTTATGAACGTCCTCAAAAAGGCCGTAGCCGGCAATTTCACCAGATAGGCGCAGAGCTTTTCGGTGCGCCGGGTGCGGATGCTGATGCAGAAATCCTGGCACTCGGTAGCCGTTTATGGGAGCGCCTTGGTTTAAACAATTTGCGTCTGGAAATAAATTCACTGGGTAACTCGCAAGAGCGTGCCGCTTACCGGGAGCAGTTATATTCGTTCCTCAACGCACACCGGGGTGAACTTGACGATCAGACAAATGAACGGGCTGAACGGAACCCGTTGCGGGTGCTGGATAGCAAGGATCCGAAAGTACAGACTCTGCTCGAAGACGCACCCTTGTTGGCTGACTACCTTGGTGAAAGCTCACGTGGTCATTATGAACAATTAAAACGTTACCTGGACCGGTTGGGGATCGAGTATCACGAGAATCCAAGACTGGTGCGCGGGCTTGATTACTACTGCCACACGGTATTTGAGTGGATCAGCGATGAACTGGGTGCACAGGGTACCGTCTGTGCGGGTGGCCGTTACGATAAGCTGGTTGAACTACAGGGTGGCAAACCCTGGCCCGGTATCGGTTTTGCCATGGGCGAAGAACGCCTGGTTGAACTGTTGCGGCAAAAAGACGATATTGTGCCGCCCGTCGTTCATGCCTACCTGGTGGCCGTGGGTGAAAACAGCACTGAATCTGCATTGGAACTCGCGTATGATTTGCGCGCCGGGAATCCGGAACTGCGTTTGATGATCAATTTGAATGGCGGCAGTTTCAAGGCCCAGTTTAAACGGGCGGACCGCAGCGGTGCCTTATTGGCCCTGGTGCTGGGTGAGGATGAGATTCGTAACGGACAGGTTGCAGTTAAATTTTTGCGCAGCGATGATCAGCAGCTAAACATGGGCCGTGAAAAGGCCGGGGACTGGATTCGTAGTTATATCGACTCCATATAAACTTTTTCCGGGCACAGCCCGGTGTAATTTCAAAAAATGGACTAATTAAAGCAATGGCAGATTTATATGATACCCATGAACAGGGTGAACGGGTAAAAAGCTGGTTACGGGAAAATGGCAGTGCCATCATTATGGGCCTGATACTTGCCTTCGGCTTAATGTTCGGCTTCAAACAATGGCAGGCCTGGCAGACCTCCGAACGTCAACAGGCATCAGCTGAATACCAGGTGATGGTCAGTTTCATTGAAGCGGAAAACATGGATGCTGCGGTACCCAATTTCGAGGTACTAAAATCTGAATATCCGAAATCTGCTTATACTTCCATGGCCTCTTTGATGATGGCCAAAGCACGTTTGCAAGCCGGGCAAACTGACCTTGCTGCCTCCGCGCTTACACATGCAATGAACAATGCCCAGCCTGATCCGGTCAAGATCATTGCAAGAGAAAGGCTTGCCCGTGTCAGGCTAAGCCAGGGTGATGCGGATGCTGCATGGAAACTGCTGGATGGCGCACCTTCAGAAGTTGGTTTCGAAGCGCAATTCGCTGAAATACGTGGTGATATCCACCTGGCAAAAGGTGAGACCGAACTGGCCATTACGAGTTATCAGGCATCGTTGGATGCGCTCGAGGAAGGTGTTGGAAGCAGGGAGTACCTGGTCATCAAGCTGGAAGCGCTCGGCGCTGGTGCTGTAGCAAGCGCAGATGCGGATGGTGAAACTAACGGGGGTGAAATGTGAGGCAATTCTTTATCCCTGCATTGGCAGCACTGCTGTTGCTCAATGGTTGCAGTTGGATAAAAAGCTGGGGCGATGATGATGATCCCGATGCCCCGGCAGAGTTGGTAGAATTTGAGCCCACACTCAAAGTGGGCAAGGTATGGTCCACGAACATTGGCAAGGGCCTGGATAAAGCCGGTCGGCAACTCCGGCCTGCCTATTCTTCAGGCTCCCTTTACGCCGCCGATTACAATGGCCTGTTAATGGCCATTGATGCAGAAAATGGGCGTAAACAATGGGAGATCAAGACCAAGCTGCCCTTCACCGGTGGTCCGGGTATTTCGGGCAAGCTGTTATTGATGGGTACCCAGGATGGTGAGGTTTTTGCGTTCGATGCGTCAACCGGCACCCAGCTTTGGTCTGCAACGGTGACCTCTGAAGTGCTCGCGCCACCAGCAGAGGCGGATGGCATCGTTGTTGTACGTTGTATTGATGGACGGGTATTCGGCCTTGACGTCGATACCGGCCAGCGTATCTGGATCTATGATCACAGTGTTCCTCTGCTGACGCTCAGGGGTAATGCGCCGTTATTACTGAGAGCAGGTGTGGTCTTTGTTGGTTACGATGGTGGCCAGGTTGTTGCTTTAAGACAGGATGATGGCACCTTGATGTGGGAACAGACACTGGTTACCACGGAAGGCCGGACCGAACTGGAACGCCTGTCTGACATTGATGGTCAACTGGTTTTTATCGCTTCTGACCTACTGGTTTCCAGTTATAAAAACCGCCTGGCTTCGCTGGCCGCGAATTCCGGTCGTTTACTGTGGTTCAAAGATATTTCCTCGGCCACTGGTGTAACGGTAGACCGCATCAATCTGACACTCAGCGACAAGGACGGCAACGTATGGTTGCTCGACCGTCGAAATGGCGCAGAGTCATGGAAGCATAATCAATTGTTGCGCAGGGGCCTGACCCGCCCGGTTATCTATGGCAGTTTTGTCGTGGTGGGTGACGCGGAAGGTTATTTACACTGGATTAAAATCTCTGATGGTCATTTCGCCGCACGTGAAAAAGTCGGTGGCAAAGGATTTTCAGGCCCACCCCTGGTGGTCGGTAATACACTGTACGTCATGACTAATAAGGGTGAGTTAACTGCATATCGGGCAGGAGCGGCACTTAACTAACTGGCGTGCGGTCGTTACCCTGCGGCCTATCCTCATGTATGATGCTGCCATTCCTGAAGCTCTGAAGATACCGTATTCTCATGTTACCCGTAGTCGCTATCGTTGGCCGGCCAAATGTCGGCAAATCAACACTCTTCAATGCCTTGACCCGCACCCGTGATGCGCTGGTTCACAACATGCCGGGCGTTACCCGCGACCGTCAGTACGGTATCAGTGATGTGGGTGAAACACCATGTGTGCTGATAGATACCGGCGGTTTGGTCGGCCAGGCTGAAGGTATCGATTACCTGACTGCACGGCAGGTACACCAGGCCATTGAGGAATCACAACTGGTTCTGTTCGTGGTCAGCGCGAGGGAAGGCCTGACGATTGAAGACGAGGAAATAAGCCAATTGCTGCGTCAGCATGATCGACCGGTATTGCTGATTGGCAATAAAACGGATGGCACAAACCCGGATGTTGTACTGGCGGAGTTTGCCGCCCTGGGTATGGGGTCGACACTGCCGGTTGCTGCCTCACACCGCCAGGGAATGACAGCCCTGATGGAGAAAGTGGTCAGTGTTTTACCCGCTTTTGAGGCTGAGGATACCGATACCGGGGAAGACCGGGACAGGCTACGATTGGCAATTGTCGGTCGGCCCAACGTTGGTAAATCAACCCTGGTCAACCGTATGCTGGGTGAAGAACGTGTCATGGCATACGATCAGCCAGGTACCACGCGGGACAGTATCAGCATTTTCATGGAACGTGATGGTATCAAGTACGAATTGATCGATACTGCTGGCGTACGCAGACGTTCACGGGTGACGGACGTGGTCGAGAAATTCAGTATTATCAAGGCATTGCAGGCTATCGATCGCGCGCACGTGGTAGTGTTGATGCTGGATGCAAGCGAAGGCCTCACCGACCAGGATACGACGCTGTTAGGCCATATTCTGCAACAGGGCAGGGCCCTGGTTATCGCACTGAACAAGTGGGATGGCATGGACGAATACGACCGCACACAGGTGCTTTCAGAAATGGATCGCCGTCTGCAGTATGTGCCCTGGGCAAGGCAAATTCGATTGTCAGCTTTGCATGGCTCCGGTTTGAAGGAACTTATCAAGGCAGTCAAGGAAGCCTGGCGCAGTGCAACCGTTAATATGTCAACGCCGGAATTGACCCGGGTTCTTCAAAAAGCCTGGGAAGCCCATCAACCACCCATGAGCCAGGGACGTAGCTCGCGTTTGCGTTTCGCGCACGCAGGCGGCAATCTACCGCCAAGGATAATCATTCACGGCAATCGTACCGATGCGATCCCGGCATCCTATAAACGTTACCTTGAAAATGTTTTTATCCGCCATTTCAAATTGCGAGGAACGCCTTTACAGATTGATTTCCGCAGTGGTGAAAATCCTTACAAGGACAAAAAGAATAAACTCACCCCTCGACAAATAGCCAAGCGTAAACGACTGAAAAAATTTACCAAACGTAAATCCCGGAAATGAATCCGGGCTGTATAAAGCCAGCTGTTTGAATTTCCTGCCTACAAAACCCAGGACTGCAGATTGCACTCAATCTGATGGGTGATTGCGGAATCATCCGGGGGTACCGCAGATGGCCAGAAAGCCACCATCCGCCCGTTACGGTCAAACAGGTATTTGTGGAAATTCCAGTGTGGGGTGGCATCGTCACCAAATTCTTCGCGGATGGCATGAACCAGGGGGTGTGCCGATATACCCATCAGGTTGTACTTGCCGGTCAGTGGAAAACTGACCTGGTAATTTGTTTCACAGAACTCGGCAATATTGTCTTCATCACCAGGTTCATGGTGACCAAAATCATCGCAGGGTATGCCGATAACGATCAGGCCACTCTGCTTGTAATCCAGCCAGATATGCTCCAGCTGCTGGTATTGCGGGGTGTACTCACATTCGGAAGCCGTATTGACGATAAATATCGGTTGCCCCTGGTAACGTGACAGGGGCATCCTGGACCCGTTGATGGATACAAATACAAATTCGAAAACATTCATGTTTATTCCCCCGGTTGCCTATTCAATAGCATAGCTTAAAGCTCTCGCTTTTTCCGCTCAGGGTCGTTCGAGTATTGCGCAAACTCCCATGCCTCCGGCGGTGCATACAGATATCAATCCACGACCGGAGCCTTTTTCTTCCAGTAATTGCGCCAGCGTTGCCACGATGCGGGCGCCAGTGGCTGCGAATGGATGGCCGATTGCCAGGCTGCTGCCATTTACATTCAGTTTCTCTCTGTCGATGCTGCCAAGTGGTTTTTTCAAGCCCAGACGTTCGCTGCAATATTCTTTTGACTCCCAGGCTTTAAGGGTACACAGAACCTGGGCGGCAAAGGCTTCGTGGATTTCATAGAAATCAAATTCCTGTAACTTAAGGCCCGCGCGTTGCAGCATCTCCGCTACTGCAACCGTCGGTGCCATCAGTAAGCCTTCATCATTGACGAAATCAACCGCGGCAGAGCGACCGGTGGTCAAATATGCCTGCACCGGAAGATCGTTTTGTTTGGCCCATTCTTCTGAACACAACAGGATCGCAGCAGCGCCATCGGTCAGGGATGTGCTGTTGCCTGCGCTCAGAGTGGCTTTGGGTGTTTTATCAAATACCGTGCGCAAGCTGGTGAGTTTATCGATGGTGGTATCGGCCCGCAGGTTGTTATCCCTGCTGACCCCGTTGAAGGGTATGACGAGTTCATCAAAAAAACCGGTCTCATATGCTGCAGCGGCTTTCTTATGGCTCTCGTATGCCAGTTGATCCTGATCCTCGCGCTTGATCAGCCACTCCTGGGCCATCCGTTCACAGTGCTGCCCCATGGAAAGACCGGTACGTATTTCACCGTTGGTGGGTGAAACCGGCTTGAGTTCGCCCGGGCCGAAGCCTTTGAGGACATTCAAACGTTGTTTCATGGTCCTGGCCTGGCTCAGGCGGATCATGCGACGGGCAAATTTGTCGCCGAAGACAATGGGGGCATCCGAGGTTGTGTCGGTACCCGCTGCGATGCCGCATTCAATTTGACCGCATGCGATCTTTGCTGCCAGGTTCAAGGCGGCCTGTAAACTCGTACCACAGGCCTGTTGCAAGGTGATACCCGGGGTCAGTGGCGAAAGTTTGCTGGACAGTACTGCTTCGCGTGCCAGGTTGAAGTCTCTTGAGTGATTGATAACAGCACCCGCCTGTACCTCGTCCAGTTGCTCGCCTTCAAGGTTAAACCGTTGCACGATGCCATCGATGACAGATGACAGCATGTCCAGGTTGCTGTTATCGGCGTACATGGTATTAGAACGACAAAAAGGAATACGGCTACCACCGACAATGGCTACTCTGCGTAGTGAATCAGTCATTATTGTGCTCCTCTTTGTTTCAGGTAATACAAAGGACCGCCGCGGAAGGGCGCAAACCCGGTGCCAAAAATCATACCGGCATCCAGTACATCTGCATCCTCGACGATACCATCAGCCAAAGCGGATTCGCAGGCTTCAAAATAAGGCTGCATCAGGGATTCAGTGATTTCCTCCAAAGCATACTGACCGCTATCTGAATCGGCACGTTTGGGTTTGCCTTTTTCCCACACATAAAAACCTTTGCCTGACTTGCGGCCCAACTCTCCGGCATGAACTTTTTCCTGTAACATGGCTGCTTCTTTTTTAGTCGACTCGCCACCCAGCATGGTTACAACTTTCATGCATACATCGAGACCAACGGTATCCGCCAGTTCGACCGGGCCCCATCGGCATACCAAAAGATGTGGCTGCCTTGTCCAGTATTTCAATCGGAATACCCCGTTCCAGATGCATGCTCATTGCCTTGGCCATATAACCGGACAGGACCCGGTTGACCAGGAAGCCCGGGGTGCTTTTGACCGGTAACGGGAAACGGCTGATTGCGCTACAAAAGGCTGCGCCTTTGGCGACCTGTGCAGGATCCGTTTTTTTGTCATAGACGATCTCAACCAGCGGCATTTTGGCAACGGGGATTGAAGAAATGGATGCCAATCAGGCGTTCTGGTTGCTTGAGCACCGAGGCTATTTCTGCCAGTGGAATGGCCGAAGTATTGGTGGCGAGCACCGCACCGGCCTTCATACGCGGCTCAATATCTGCAAACAGTGCACGTTTTGCATCTACATCTTCAAAAATGGCCTCGATAATGACATCGGCTTTGCCGATACCTTTGCCTTCTACATCGGGTATCAAACGGCTTAACGCACCTGCTACTTTGTTGCGATCCCTCAGTTTCTTTTTGAACAGTGATTTTGCCCGTTTGAGGGCCGGCTCAATATATTTGAGTTCCCGGTCTTGCAAGGTGACCTCCAATCCCCGCAACACACACCATGCAGCGATATCGCCGCCCATAACGCCTGCACCGATGACGTGTACCCGACGGACATTAATGTCAGTCTGTTTGCCGATATTTTTCAGGCGTTCCATCAGGAAAAAGACGCGGCGCAAGCTTTTCGACGTGTCACCTGTGATGAGTTTGCCTACCCTCTCTGATTCTTCCACCATCATGCGCTGTGGATCATCGCCGTAACGTTCCCAGGCTTCGATCAATTCAAACGGGGCAGGGTAATGCTTGGGGTTGGCCCTGGTTGCAACCTTTTTGCGCATAATACGTGCCAGTTGTGTGCGCACTGGACCGAAATTCTGTAAACGGGTTAACTGGCCTGGTTGTTTGCTTTTGCGACCCTGTTTGATCGCCCGGCGTGCCGCCCAGCGTAACGAGCCGTGCGGACCAACCAGTTCATCAACAAGCCCCATTGCCCGTGCCGCCTTTGGCCGCAGGTTGCGGCTACTCAGCATGATTTGCATGGCGTTGGATGCACCCATCTGTTGTACGCTGCGTGCGCTGCCGCCAAAACCCGGGTAAATACCCAGTTGTATTTCCGGAAAACCAAGCCGTGTATGATCAACATTACTGGCAATGCGATAATCAAACGTCAAGGCAAGCTCCACCCCGCCGCCGAGGCAAAAACCATCAATGATGACGACTTTCGGGAAGGACAGGGCTTCGATTCGGTTGAACAGGCGGTGAACCCGGTTGATGCCATCACTTGCGACACCCGCATCATCATAGTCGTCAAATTCACGTACATCTGCGCCGACAATAAATGTTCCCGGTTTGCCGGATTGCAGTACCAGTCCTGCGGGGGCATTTGTTTCCAGCTCGTTAACGATTGATTCGAGTTCGCTGAGCACCTCCAGTGACAGGCTGTTTGCACTTTCACCCTCGCGATCTATGCTGAGCCACACGACATTATCGATATCGGTTGAGAGTTTCCAGTGTTTGAATATGGTTTCATTTACGGGAGTGTCTTCGCTTGGCGGTTTTTTCATCAGGATTCCAGTGTTCTGATCTATAGGGCTAATTTAAAAAGATGAGGGCATATATTACGCTTACAAGCATGGTCAATACGATTAAACCCATGGCTTATGGCAATGGAAAACCAGCACTGCGTAACATGGCTGCCGTACGTATTAGCGGTAAACCAATTAGCGCTGTCGGGTCTTCTGAGATGATGCGCTCAAACAAAACGATACCCAGTGACTCAGCTTTGAAAGCGCCCGCACAATCATAGGGTTTTTCCTGTTGTAAATAGCGCTCGATTTCTTCATCTCGCAGGCTTCTGAAACAAACGTGGGTGCAATCGGTATATTGTTCTGAAAAGCCACTTTCCCTGCATAAAACGGAAACTGCTGTCAGAAATTCAACAACCTGCCCACTAAAAGATTTTAGTTGTTTCAAAGCCGCCTGGTGGTTGCCGGGCTTGCCAATAATCTGTCCGTCAAATAATGCTATCTGATCCGACCCGATCACGACAGACTGCGGGTATTGCCTGCTTACTGCTTCTGCTTTTTTCAGAGCGAGGCGTCCAACCAGTTCATGTGGCGATTCATTGCTAAGCGCCGTTTCGTTTATTTCGGGGGACTCACAGTCGAAGGAGATACCGAAGCGTTGCAACTGCAATTTGCGATATTTGCTGGATGAAGCAAGAATAAGTCTTGCAGGTAGTGACTCGATGTTCATTTGTGTAGTAAAATTACCGGTTAAGTTGATTCGTTATCAGTTATTTACTGAAGTATCGGCCCCAACATGAGGCCTTTGGGAATTGTGAAGCTATGTCGCGGGAATATCCAGACTGGATTTCGCCAGGTCGTGCCGCTGAAGGTAAACGTGTGTTCAGTGGAAGCATCCCGATAGCACGGATGAAGCGTCTGGCAGCACTGCTGGTTGATGCGCAAGGTGATGCATCATTTATAGCAGCTTTCAGAACAGACCTGGATAAACGCGTCATCATAGACTTGCAGGTAGAGGCGGCACTTCCGCTGGTATGCCAGGCAAGCCTGGAAGTTTATGACGAGCAAGTGAAACGTCGTAGTGAACTGGCTGTCATAGACGATGATAATGAGCAGGCTGATCTGCCGGACAACCTTGAGCCGGTTCTGGCAGAAAATGGAAGATTGGCTATGGCCAGCCTGGTAGAAGATGAATTGATACTCGGTTTGCCGCAGGTTCCGCGCAAACCAGGTTTGGAAAAGGTTGAATATTCAACCGGTGGACCGTTGCCAGCAAGTGAATGCCCGCAACCGGGGGTGAAGAAAAACCCCTTTGCTGCATTGCAGGACATGCTGAAGCATGATAAACAGAATTAACTAATTTGAAATTAACGTTATTTTATTTTTATTGAATCAGGAGTAGATCATCATGGCTGTACAAAAGAGCCGAAGAACCCCATCAACACGCGGTATGCGTCGTTCACACGATTCGCTGAAAGCGCCTACTTTGTCTGTCGACCCGACCACCGGTGAGACGCACTTGCGTCACAATGTCACCCCGGAAGGTTACTACAAGGGTCGTAAAGTTATCGATACACCGGTTGTTGAATTCGACGAAGACGAATAAACAATATCCTCTGCATGGGATTAAAAGGATGCACTGACCGCCGGCCTTGTTACTCACCCGATGTAACAAAGTCGGCGGTTTTGTTTCCGTTCCAGGATCCTTATGAATACTTCTGACAAGATTGTTCCTGGCAAGGTTGTGCTGGCACTGGATGCACACGGGGGGGATTTTGGCCCCAGCGTGACCATACCCGCCGCACTGGATATATTGGCGAATCAACCAAAGCTTGAAATCCTGTTATGCGGAATTAAGGAAGAAGTTGTACCGGTGCTGGAAAAGTACCGGTCGGAGCGTGGTTTAAAGGACTGTTTTGACCGACTGGTCACCACCGATGCCACGCATGCACTGGCTTCAGACGCACGCCCTGTTGCCGCCTTAAGGCGTGGCAAGGGCAGTAGCCTGTGGCTTGCCCTTGAGCAGGTCGCCAGTGGCAAGGCTAACGCCTGTGTCAGCGCGGGCAGCACAGCTGCAATGCTGGCCCTGGGTGTAAAACTGCTCGGCATGCTGCCTGGTATTGAACGACCGGCCCTGATGTCCCGCATCCCCTCAGCCTCGGGTCATACCAGCCTGCTGGACCTGGGTGCAAACCTGAACGTCAGTGCAAATCAGCTGGTGCAGTTTGCGATTATGGGTTCTGTCGCCTGTCCGATGGATGGCCAGAACAGCCAACCGAAAGTAGCCTTGCTGAACGTAGGGCATGAGGACAGCAAGGGTGATTCGGTTGTTAAAGAGGCCCATGCCATGCTGAAGGAATTACCCATCAATTACACTGGTTTTATTGAGGGCCATGATATTTTTGCAGGTATTGCCGATGTTGCGGTGTGTGACGGATTTTCCGGGAATCTGATATTGAAATCCGGTGAAGGTCTTGCCAGGATGTTTTTCCGGCATCTCGATCTGGCAATGCAATCCGGTTTACTTGCGAAAATCGGTGCCATACTGACCAGGGCGTCAATAAAACGTACGCTGGAACGTTTTGAACCATCCCAGCATAATGGTGCACCATTGCTTGGGCTCCGGGGTGTAGTTGTTAAAAGTCACGGGAGTGCAAATCGCGAGGCTTTGGGTCATGCAATTCTCGAGGCTGTAGTGGAAGCACAGCGTCAGGTTCCGCAGCGTATAGAATCAAAAATTAATGATTACTCCATTGAGGTAGGTCTGTGAAATTTTCGAAAATAATAGGTACCGGTAGTTATTTGCCGGAAAAGATTGTCACCAATGCCGACCTGGAAAAAATACTGGACACCTCTGACCAGTGGATACAGGAACGCACAGGAATTCGCGAGCGACGCTTTTCGCATGAAGATGAAAGCAGCACCGATATGGCGGAAGCCGCAGCGCAAATGGCTATGGACGCGGCCGGTGTCAATCCGGAGGAAATCGGATTACTCGTGGTTGGAACAACGACCCCGGACCTGGTATTTCCGAGTACAGCCTGTTTGGTACAATCAAGGCTCGGTCTGCCTGATTGCGGTGCCATGGACATCAATGCCGCCTGTTCAGGGTTTATGTATGCTCTGTCGGTTGCAGACAAATACGTACGCTGTGGAGACGTGAAAAAAGTGCTGGTCATTGGTGTAGATAAGCTAACCGTTATGCTGGACTGGAACGACCGTGGCACGGCGGTATTATTCGGCGATGGTGCTGGTGCTGTTGTGCTTGAAGCCTCTGATGAGCCTGGCATTTTATCTACCCACATCCATGCAGCCGGCAGACACGCCGACCTCCTGGGCGTTGATGTAGGTGTCGGTACAGGTTTTAAAGCGGAACCACGTGGTGGCGTACTTATAAGGATGAAGGGCAACGAGGTTTTCAAGGTTGCAGTAAGAACTTTGGGCCGCATCGTGGATGAGACTCTTGCGCACAACAAGATGGAAAAATCCGACCTGGACTGGTTGATTCCACACCAGGCCAACTACCGCATCATCACCGCAACCGCCAAGAAACTGGGAATGACCATGGACCAGGTCGTGGTTACCGTTGATAAGCACGGTAATACCTCGGCTGCATCAGTTCCCCTGGCGCTGGATGAAGCAGTCCGTTCCGGCAAGATCAAGCGCGGCGATGTCCTGCTGCTGGAAGCCTTTGGTGGTGGATTTACCTGGGCTTCCGCATTGGTTAGATACTAAAAGTTAATTAAAGAACAAGGCTATAGTGGCCGGAGGAAAACAATGAATAGTAGTTTGCAGGATCAGGTAGCACTGGTAACCGGTGCCAGCAGAGGCATAGGCGCTGCTATTGCGGATATACTCGCGGCCGAGGGTGCCCGGGTTTTCGGTACGGCAACAACAGAAGCCGGCGCCGCGGCCATTAGTGGGCGGGGCGTTGCTGGTCTGACAGGCCTGACATTTAATGTTAATGACCTGGATGGTATCAGCTCGTTACTGGCTGAAATCGCAGAACAGGCCTCAGCGCCAACGATACTGGTCAATAATGCCGGTGTCACACGCGACCAGTTATTGATGAGGATGTCCGAGGATGACTGGGAAACGGTGCTGGATACCAACTTGCGTTCTGTTTACCGCCTTTCGAAAGCCTGTTTACGCGGAATGATGAAAGCACGCAGTGGGCGGATCATCAGCATAGGGTCTGTCATTGGTTCTTCCGGCAATGCCGGCCAGGCAAATTATGCCGCTGCCAAGGCGGGTATGATGGGTTTTTCCCGGTCCCTGGCACGGGAGGTCGGCTCCCGGGGCATTACCGTGAACGTGGTTGCTCCCGGGTTTATCGATACCGATATGACACGCGAAATGAATGAGGCGCAACGTGAGGCGATGTTGAAAGATATCCCGTTGAAACGTTTGGGCGAGGCTGAAGATATTGCTGCAACGGTCAGTTTTCTCGCATCATCATCAGCCGCTTACATTACCGGCCAGACGATTCATGTAAATGGTGGCATGTACGTCACCTGAGTTTTTGAGTAATTGATACAGTTAATTTGTATCAACTTTGTCGAGCGCCACTTTACTTACATACGGTGGCGAATAGAAATAAACTGGCAGAATGGACGCAGTTTCTTTAAAATTGCGTCTCTTGTGTCACACTTTTAGGAATCATTAAAAAATGAGCAACATTGAAGAACGCGTTAAAAAGATTGTTGTAGAGCAACTTGGTGTTAAAGAAGAGGAAGTTACCGCCAATGCATCTTTCGTAGACGACCTGGGCGCGGATTCTCTGGATACCGTTGAACTTGTCATGGCGCTTGAAGAAGAATTTGAGTGCGAAATCCCTGACGAGGACGCGGAAAAGATTACCAGTGTTCAGCAGGCTATTGATTACGTCAATTCCACCAAAAGCTGAAACTGAATCCATGAAATAAACGTTTACGGTCGGCAATTAGCCGGCCGTTATTCGTTTCAGTCACTAAATTATTGAGGTTTTTCAGATGTCGCAACGTCGCGTCGTAGTGACCGGTATGGGTATTGTCTCGCCCGTAGGCAGCACCATTGATAGCGCCTGGGATGCTGTGTGCAATGGACGCAGTGGTATCAGAACGGTGACATCATTTGATGCGGATCATATGAAAACCCGCATTGCCGGTGAGGTCGTCGATTTTGATGTATCTGATTACCTTACCCCCCGTGAAGTCAAACGCATGGATAACTTTGTCCACTATGGCTTTGCCGCGGCGGTCGATGCGCTGGAAGATTCAGGTCTGTTGAATGAAAATTCCAGCCATGATCCAGAGCGTATTGGCTGTGCGCTGGGCTCAGGTATCGGTGGCCTCAAAACCATTGAAGATACCACTGAGGCATATTTGAACGGTGGCCCCCGCAAGGTCAGTCCATTTTTCATCCCGGGTTCAATCATCAACATGATTGGTGGTTATTTATCCCTCAAGTACAACCTTAAAGGCCCCAATATCGCTATCGTAACCGCTTGCAGTACTGCGACCCACAACATGGGCTCGGCAGCCCGCATGATCCAGTACGGAGAGGCGGACATCATAGTTGCCGGTGGTGCCGAATTCGCAACCACGCCCACATCAATGAGTGGCTTTATTTCAGCACGCGCCATGTCTACACGTAATGAGGCACCTGAACAGGCCAGCCGGCCCTGGGATGAAGGCCGTGACGGTTTTGTGCTTTCAAATGGTGCGGGTGTTGTCATACTCGAAGAGCTGGGGCATGCACAAAAACGCGGCGCGACCATTTATGGCGAACTCATCGGTTTTGGAATGAGCGCTGATGCATTCCATATGACGGCCCCACCTGAAGATGGTGAAGGTGCAGCGCGATGCATGCATCTGGCACTGAAAGATGCTGCTGTGAATCCACAGGATGTGGACTACATCAATGCCCATGGTACTTCAACCCCACTGGGCGATCTTGCGGAAACCACTGCTACAAAAACCACTTTTGGTGAACATGCTTACAAAGTTGCAATCAGCTCAACCAAATCCATGACCGGGCACTTGCTGGGTGCAGCTGGTGGTATCGAAGCCATATTCAGCCTGCTCAGTATGCGAGATGGCATTATTCCTCCGACCATCAATCTGGAAAATCCGAGTGAAGGTTGTGATCTGGATTATGTGCCCAATACGGCACGGGAAGCAGATGTGAATATTGCAATTTCCAATTCATTTGGTTTTGGCGGTACCAACGGGAGCCTTGTCTTCCGCAAATTTACCGGTTGATCCCTGTTTTGCATACTTGTTCGCTTGAATCTGCGTATGACCTGACCGGAATTGCGGCAGCGCTTCCCGATCGTTACCCCTATCTGCTCGACAGTGCAGCGCCCGGCCCACTGGGTGAGTACAGCCTGTTACTAAGAACCAGCGGTGAGCAGTTGTGTTTACGAAGCAATGGCAGCATTAATGGCCCAGGTGAAGCCAGGGGGTTTCTGTCCCGGCTCAATGATTGGTATCAGCGGGACAAGCAAACTACAAACGAAAAAAACACCTGGCCGTTTATCGGCGGATGGTTTTTATATCTTGGTTACGAACTGGCTGCAGAAATTGAACCGATAGTAAACTTCCCTGCGGCAAATGATGGATTCCCGGTGGCCTTTGCCAGTCGGTGTCCAGGCGTGATTTATTCCAGACCGAAGCAAGCCGGTGTATTGCACCTGGTGGCGGAAACTGAAGCGCTACTGGATAAGATGTGCGAGGAACTCGAAAACCTGCGTATTGAAGCTGATGATGCGAGCACAGAGCTGAGTCACTTACTGCCGGATCTTCCGGAAATTTTTGAACAGGCCGTTGAGCGAATTCATGAATACATCCTGGATGGTGATGTGTTTCAGGTTAATTTGTCGCGAGGCTGGCACGGCGAGTTTGACAAACCCGTAAATGCCGACACGCTTTATGAGTCATTGCGTAAAAGTAACCCTGCACCCTTTGCCGGGATGGTGCGTTGGAATAATCACGTATTGATGAGTTCTTCACCGGAAAGGCTGGTAAGCATCAGCAAGGGCGTGGTCCAGTCGAGGCCAATTGCAGGCACCCGACCGCGTGGTGCAGACCATGATTCCGACCAGGCACTGAGTCGCGAACTGCTTGAACATCCTAAAGAACGCGCGGAACATATCATGTTGATCGATTTGGAACGTAATGACCTTGGCAGGGTTTGTGAAACCGGTACGGTGGAGGTTGATGAACTGATGGTTGTCGAATCTTATGAACATGTTCATCATATCGTTTCTAACGTACGCGGTCGTTTACGAAGTGAGGTAACACCGGTCGATGTCATCCGGGCCGTTTTTCCAGGTGGCACGATCACTGGTTGCCCCAAGGTGCGCTGCATGGAAATCATTGCTGAGCTGGAACAACAAGGCCGCAGTTTCTATACCGGTTCTTTTGGTTACCTGGGGCTTGATGGCACCATGGATTTGAATATTCTGATACGTTCTATGTTATTAACCGACAGGAAAATCAGTTTTCGCACCGGGGCCGGCATTGTGGCGGATTCCAAACCGGCGAGCGAAGTGGCAGAAACCGAGGATAAGGCCCGTGGTTTGTTAAAAGCCCTGGGAGAACATCATGTTTGAATGTCTGGTCAATGGTGAAATATCAAGTCTGGTGGCGGCCACGAACCGTGGCCTCAATTATGCTGACGGCCTGTTTGAAACCCTGGTGGTGCGCAACTCCCGCCCCTTGAGGTGGCAATCTCACATGGATCGCCTTGGCGTAGGTTGTGAGCGTTTGGGCCTGGCTATGCCGCCACAGGTTGTCCTGTTGCGTGAAGTACAAACTGTCAGTGCGGGACTCGTAGAAGCAGTGGTCAAAATCGTCCTGACACGTGATGGTCAAAGCCGGGGTTACATGCCGCCGGAAGAAAATAGTTGCGTCAGAATAGTTAGTTCTCATGTCTACCCCGATGGCATTGTTGAATTGGCCAGGGAAGGTGTTAAAGCCCGGACATGCAAACTTCGGCTGGCAATTCAACCTGCGTTGGGCGGCATAAAACATTTGAACCGGCTTGAGCAGGTACTGGCCAGTGCTGAACTGCGTGAAACCGAAATGGTTGAAGGTATTCTGCTGGATCGGGAAGACCACGTTATCAGCGCTATATCAGCAAACATCTTCCTGGTCATGGAAGATCGCCTGTTAACGCCGAGACTGGACCGTTGCGGTGTTCGCGGGGTCGTGCGCGGCCAGATTCTGGCTGAGTATGGGGCCCGTTGTGAACAACGCCGCATTATGGTGGATATGTTGCAGGACGCTGATGAGATTTTTATTTGTAACACTGTCAGAGGCATAGTACCGATTACCGCAATTGACGACTACGAATATGAGACAGGGCCGGTGACCCGGGAGTTACAAACCTGGCTGCTGGACGGGACCAGGAGGGCATGAAGCGACTTGTTCCGCTTGGTTTAGTTCTTTTATTGTTGGCCGGGGCCAGCATAGCCGGCTTGTGGCAACAGTATCAGAGTTTTTTGCAAACACCCCTGCATATTCAACAGGCAGGTCTTGTGTTCAATGTGGAATCCGGCACCAACATTCGCTCGGTGGTGGCAAAACTCGAACAGCAGGGTGCCACCCGTTTGGATTGGCGCTGGCGCTTATTAAGCAGGCTTCAACAGGCGACCATCAAGACGGGTGAATACGCACTGGTACCCGGTTTACTACCCGCGGATCTGTTGAATCTACTGGCCTCGGGAAAAGTTATAAGCTACCGCTTTACGATTGTGGAAGGCTGGACAGTAAAACAATTGCTGAAAGCATTGGCCAAAGATCCAGTGCTCCGCCATACACTCGAAACGGTGGCGGAGCTGGAAAAGCTGGCGGGGTTGCCCGCCGCGCATCCGGAGGGTTGGTTTCTGCCTGAAACCTATGTTTTTGTCCGTGGAGATTCGGATTTCCAAATATTGCAACGCGCCTGCAAGGACATGCAGAATAGCCTGGAATTGGCCTGGTTTGGCCGTGATACCGGTCTGCCATATGAAACCCGGGATGAATTGTTGATCATGGCATCCATCGTTGAGAAGGAGACCTCGCTGGAAAGTGAACGGGCCGATATTGCGGGCGTATTTGTACGCCGTTTACTCAAGCACTGGCGCCTGGAGACAGACCCGACGGTGATCTACGGCATGGGTGACTCCTACCAGGGTAATATCCGTCGTGGGGACCTTAAAAAGGATACGCCTTATAACACCTATACCCGTCATGGCCTGCCCCCGACACCTATCGCTTTGCCGGGTTTGGCTTCATTACAGGCGGTGGCACACCCGGCGCCTGGAGAAGCCATGTTTTTTGTCGCGAACGGGCAGGGTGGCCATACATTTTCCAGTACACTTGAAGCGCACAACAAGGCGGTCAGACAGTTGATAAAACGTAAGAAAAGCAAACCCTCCAAGCAGGGTTAATGAGGAGTGATACCGGTGAACAAGGGTTTTTTCATCAGCCTTGAGGGTGGTGAGGGTGCAGGAAAAAGTACGCAACACAGACGCATTGTTGAATGGTTGACCAGTCAGGGCAGAACCGTGGTAGAAGCCCGCGAGCCCGGTGGAACACCCGTATCCGAGCAAATTCGACAGGTGCTACTGGATACACGTAATGCGGGACTGAATGCGACTGCCGAGTTGCTTCTGATGTTCGCGGCCCGCTCCCAACTGGTTCAGGAAGTCATATTGCCGGCGCTGGCCGATGGCAATGTCATCGTCTGCGACCGTTTTGCGGATGCCAGTTACGCCTACCAGGGCGGAGGAAGGCAACTGGGCGCTGAGACCGTTGAAAAAGTGGAGCAGCTTGTCCTCAAGGACCTGCAACCGGATCTCACGCTGTTATTTGATATACCGGTGGAGCTTGGCATGACAAGAGTCGCTGGTCGTGGTGAAGCCGATCGTTTTGAAGTTGAATCGGTTAAGTTTTTTGAACGGGTAAGAAAGGCGTACCTGCAACGGGCTGCCGCCAATCCTGAACGTTTCAAGATTATCGATGCAAGCCAGGACCAGGAACGGGTGTGGAACCAGGTTGAAACAATCCTGAAGGCGGGGCTGGGTTAATGAGCAACACCCAGATACCAGCTCCCGTTGAAAACTACCCGTGGTTGAACAGGCACTGGTCATTTTTTATCCAGCGCCTTGATCAGGACAGGCTGGCGCATGCTGTCCTGATCGAAGGGCCGGCTGCGTGCGGGAAAATGGCACTTGCCCATGCGATGGTGGCCAGGCTCTTATGCCGTGAAGACCGGTCACGAGCCTGTGGTTTATGCCGGTCCTGTCAATTGATTGTTGGCGGGGCTCACCCGGATTACTTTGAATTACAGCCCGGAGAGGACAGTGAGGTCATCAAGGTGGATCAGGTGCGGCATCTTATTGGCAAGCTGGAGCTCACCACCTCGATAAGCGAGCGAAAAGTAGCTTATATTCACCCCGCGGAGAACATGAATGCGGCTGCTGCAAATGCGTTGTTAAAAAGCCTTGAAGAACCCGCTGGAAATACCGTACTTATACTCGTCAGTAACAACCCGGGCAGGTTACCGGTTACGATCCGAAGTCGCTGTCAGACCATTTCGGTCACCCAACCGGATAACCAATTGGTGCAGGAATGGCTGGAAAACACCACGGGCAAAGACAGAGACGAGATCAGTGCAGCCTTACAAGCGGCAGGTGGCAGTCCTTTGCGGGCAGCGTACTATCTTGACTCGCCCGAGCTGGATGCTTATGAACAGGTGCGCCAGGGACTTGCTACTTTGCTTGGCAGGCCGGGGTCTGTCTCACTCGTCAGTAGCCAGCTTAATGCGTTGAATTCGGCTGATTTATGGCGCTGGTTATCCATGTGTACGGGCGATGTGATTAAGTCCATTATGGCGGAATTGCCTTTGAACTGGTTGCCAGCAAATGTAAAATTGCATGACAAAGTGCTTTTGCAATTGCAAAGGCAAGCTGATATTAATCGCCAATTGTCCACCACATCGGTACGTGGGGACTTACTTTTGCAGGATTGGCTGATAAGATGGGTAGAACAGATTGTCTGAGACATGATCAGACGGTACTGGATGACGGTTTTTAGAACGGGGACACGAGCATGACACAACAAGGAATACTTTCACTATCCATCAAGGATCGGCAAACGCTTTATAGCGCATACATGCCTTTCGTGCAGGGTGGTGGTCTTTTTGTACAAAGTACCAAGCGTTATGCACTGGGTGACGAGGTGTTCCTGTTGCTGACCATCATGGAGCTCGAAGAGCGGCTGCCTATTCCAGGCAAAGTTGTGTGGGTAACCCCCCCGGGAGCACAGGGCAACAGGCGGCCCGGAATTGGTGTTCAGTTTGGCGATACATCCGATGGTGCGCATGCCAGGACGATTATTGAATCCCATCTTGCCCAGTTATTGAACAGTGAGAAACGTACGCACACAATGTAGTAATATCAATTAGATATGATAAATATTTAATCTGAAATATATGTTATAACGTCTTCGATAACAGTGAGCATTGCCTGTAAGGGTTCACCCGCCTGATAGAAATGTGGTGACAGGCGTATAGCCTCACCACGAACGGCACAACTCAATTGCCGCTTTTGCAAGGCCCGGTGAATTTCAGCCGGCCCCCTGTCCGGTATCCTGAAACTGAAACTTCCTGATCCCCTTTGTCTATCAAACGGCCGTAACAACTCAAGACCGGGAATAGCCGCGATTCCTTCAGACAAAGTTAGCGAATTGGCCGTTATATAAGCTTCGACCTGATCCATACCAACATTCTGCAGCAAGCTAACTGATGCGTGTAGCGCCGCCTGACCCAGGGTATTGGGACTGCCAGCCTCAAAACGGGTGGCGGTTTTGCTTGGTTGCCATTGATCACGATTGAACTGATAAGGTTCATCCACCATATGCCAGCCCAGTTGCCCGAGTTGCAGTGATTCGCGTACGCTCTCCCGGCAATAAAAGACGGCGATACCTTCCGGTGCCAGCAACCACTTGTGGCCATCAGCGGCAAGGAAATCAATCCCGCAGGCCTGTACATCCATCTGCATGGCGCCCAATTGCTGAATTGCATCAACGAAGAACAACGCATCATTCTGCCTGCATGCTGCTCCAAGAACTTCAAGCCGCAAACGCAGACCGTCGGTCCATTGCACTGCACTGACTGACAAAAGACGCGTGCGATTATCCATTCGGTCAAGCAAAGCCTGCTCCGGGTCCTGGCAGGAGCGAATGTCTACCTCGCGAACTTCCACCCCCAGACGTTGTAAGGCCAACCACGGCAGGCGGTTTGACGGAAATTCACCTGCGGGCAGAACAACATTGTCTCCGCTGCGCCAATCGATGCCGCTGGCTACGATACAAATACCTTCAGTGGTGTTTTTCAGTAATGCAATATCTTCCGGTGAATCTGCATTGATTAAACCGGCAAGATTATTTCGCAATTGTTGTTCACGCATTAGCCAGCGGTTATATTTTTCCGCGCCTATTTCGCAATTTTCCTGTGCGAACTTCACAACTGCTTGTGAGGCTGCGCGGGGCCACGGCCCAATGGCAGCATGGTTGGCATAAAGGCCATGTTCGAGGATGGGGAACTCGGCGATGGGAATGGGGGTTGTGGTCATGTTTCCCATGGTGATGTTTGCTGAAGTGGTGGTGTTCATACCGATATAATGGACGCACTGTGACACCAATCGCAAATCAAGATACCGGTACAGACCGTGGGCGGGCAATTATTCATGTGGATATGGATGCGTTTTATGCATCCGTGGAGCAATACGATAATCCACAATTCAAGAACCAGCCCGTTATTGTTGGTGGTACCGGCGGTCGCGGCGTGGTGGCGGCAGCCAGCTATGAAGTTCGCAAATACGGTGTGTTTTCTGCAATGCCAATATCCCGTGCACGTCGCTTGTGCCCGAATGCCGTGATATTGCCGGTAAGAATGTCCCGTTACAGGGAGGTATCTGCAGAGGTCTTCAAAATATTTCGCGAGGTCACACCCGAAGTAGAGGGCTTGTCCCTGGATGAGGCATTCATGGATGTCACAGCAAGCCTTGCGCTGCTTGGCAGCATTGAAACGATAGGTGCAACGGTACGCGCAGAAATACTCAGCCGTACCGGATTGCATGCCTCGGTGGGCATGGCACATAACAAATACCTCGCGAAACTGGCATCGGATGCAGGCAAACCAAGAGGTTTTGTTCATGTTCCGCGGGATGGGGTTCGATTATTTCTGGATCCAATGCCGGTTAAAAGAATTTGGGGCATTGGCAAACAGACTCTGCCAAAAATTCAGAAGTTGGGTATTTTGACTATCGGGCAGCTTCGCAAAGCCGATCCGGCAGTTCTCAGCCAGGCACTTGGCAAGCGCACCGGACACTTCCAGGCGCTGGCCAGGGGAGAGGATGAACGCGAAGTGGTGGCTTCAAGGCCCGATAAATCACTGAGCCGGGAAGTTACGTTTGAGCAGGACATCAGTGAACCAAGGGAGCTGTTGGCGGAGTTACAACGGCAGGCAGAATCGGTAACCGGACGTCTGCGTTCGGAAGGGCTGCTGGCCCGCACTATCCAGATTAAGGTGCGTGACCATCGTTTCCGCACGGCAACACGCAGTCGCAGCCTTGCGGCCCCGACAGCCAGCACGGAAGTTGTGTTCAAACAGGCCCGGGATCTGTTGGAAACTTGGCTACAACAACAACTGAATACGCCCGTCAGGTTGTTGGGCATTGGTTTGACGGGGCTTGAGGAACCGGATGAGCGGGGTATTGAATATGATACCGCAGCACAAAAAGCACTGGATAAGACCCTGGATGAAATCAAACGTCGTTTCGGTGACGATAAAGCTACACGGGCGCTGGCGCTGAGAACAGGTAAGAAGTCAGACTAGAAATGCAGGCCGCGTGAATGCCACGCAGCCCGGTTTTCGTTTGGAATTCAGGAAACCTTCAAATCCCTTAGCTCCCGACGCAATATTTTGCCAACATTACTCTTGGGCAAATCATCCATGAACTCGATGTAACGCGGACATTTGTAACCGGTAAGGTTTTCTTTGCAGAATGCTTTGATTTCATCTGTCGTCAATGACGGATCTTTTTTGACCACGAACAAACTGACAGCCTCGCCGGATTTTTCATCGGGCACACCAATGGCTGCCACCTCCAGAACCTTGGGCATCATGGCGACCACATCTTCGATTTCATTGGGATATACATTGAAACCGGAAACCAGGATCATGTCCTTCTTACGATCAACAATCTTGAAGTAGCCATCCTCTGTCATCAAGGCTATATCGCCGGTTTGCAGCCAGCCATCTGCACGCAGTACTTCATCGGTGGCCTCGGGGCGTTGCCAGTAACCTTTCATCACCTGTGGGCCACGAATACACAGCTCACCGGTTTCGCCAGCTGGCAGGAACTGGCCATCATCTCCCAGGATAGCGCCCTCTGTTGAAGAAATAGGCAAGCCGATGTATCCATTGAATTCTTCCAGTGATACTGGATTTATACATGCGGCAGGGCTTGTTTCCGTCAAGCCATAGGCTTCAAGCAGTATCACGCCGGTAACCTTTTTCCACTGGTCAGCCACGGCTTTTTGTACGGCCATGCCACCACCAAGCGTCATTTTAAGGGTCGAGAAATCGAGATCCGCAAAACCTTCGGTATTCAGCAGAGCGTTAAACAATGTGTTAACCCCGGTAATTGCCGTGAACGGATGACGACCCAGTTCCTTGACAAAGCCGGGCATATCGCGCGGATCTGTTACCAGGATATTGCTGCCACCCAGGTAAATGAAAGTGAGGCAGTTCGCAGTCAGTGCGAAGATATGATAAAGCGGCAGGGCGGTGATGATTATTTCCTGAGATTCATCCATCTGGGATAACCAGGCCCTTGCCTGCAGCAGGTTTGCGACGATGTTTCGATGTGTCAGCATGGCCCCTTTGGCAACACCGGTGGTACCGCCGGTATATTGCAGGAAGGCCACATCTTCGAAGGCGATATTGACTGGCTTCAAAGGCAATTTCTTGCCTTTATCCAGGGCATCCTGAAACTTGACCGAGCCTGGCAACGACCATGTTGGAATGGCTTTCTTAACATGTCGTAACACAAAATTTACGATAAAGGACTTGGGGAAGTCGAGCAAATCGCCCACACCGGTGGTAATGATGTGCTCTAGCGGAACCTCATCACGCACGCTTTCAAGGACTGATGCAAAGTTTTCAACAACTACGATTGCCTTGGCACCGGAATCCACCAGTTGATGGCGCAATTCCCTTGCTGTGTACATCGGGTTGGTATTCACAATAACCAGGCCCGCCCGTAATGCGCCGAAAAGGGCAACGGGGTATTGCAGTATGTTTGGCATCATCAGGGCAATTCGGTCACCCTGTTGCAAACCCATGTTCTGCAGCGAGGCAGCAAAATTCCTGGTCAGGTAATCGAGTTCTCCATAGCTCAGTTCCGCACCCATATTGTGATAGGCCATGCGATCCTTGTATTTGTCGCAACTTTTTTCCAGCACATCAACGATGGAGTGAAACTCACTCAAATCTATACTGGCGGGTACTCCCGGTGGGTAACTGCTAAGCCAGGGTTTTTCCATGATGATGTAAACCTCTCCAGAGTGAATTAAGCGACATGTATGTGAATAATACTCGAATAATTTCTTTACATGGTAAATGACTTAGCGCAGTTGATTCATGAATTTTATTTGCCGACTCGTAAGGCTGTGTTTATTATCTGCACAGGGAAAACAATAGAGGGCGCTGCCTGATGGGCGAACAAAATATCGAAGAATACGCTGACGAATCTTCTCGCCAGGCATTCATGAGTTCACTTCTTGAAGAAGTGAGGGCGCTTGATGCCATGCTGGAAAAAGGCATGGTGGAGTCGGGCGTCAGTCGCATTGGGGCGGAACAGGAGATGTTCCTGATTAATTCTGCGCAGAAGCCGGCCCTGACCGCACTGAAGGTATTGAAACGGCTGGACGATGAACGTTTCACGCATGAACTTGGCCTGTTCAATATTGAAGCTAACCTATCCGTTCAGGAGTTTCATTCCGACTGCCTGAGCCGCATGGAGGCCGAGGCACAGGAAGTTTACGCCAAGGCGCGGGAGGCGGCGCATCATTGCGACAGCGAAATTGCGCTGGTGGGTATTTTGCCAACGCTGACCAAGGAGAACCTTGGTCTTGATTCCATGGTGCCAACACCGCGTTATCACGCATTGAACGATGCGATAATGGCTTTGCGTGGTGATGATCTGCAGTTCACGATCAATGGCATCGACCAATTAGTGGTCCAGCATGACAACCTGATGCTGGAGGCTTGCAATACCAGCTTCCAGGTGCACTTTCAGGTCAGTCCAAATGATTTTTCCCGGCTTTATAATATTGCTCAGACCGTTACCGGTCCTTTACTGGCGGCTGCGGTCAACTCACCTATATTGCTGGGTAAACGCCTGTGGCACGAAACACGCATTTCTGTTTTTGAGTACTCCGTGGATGCTCGTTCCGCGACACACCAGACCCGCGGGTTGAAACCGCGTGTACATTTCGGTGACCACTGGGTTGGTGACTCGGTAACTGAAATCTTCAAAGAAGATATCGCGCGCTTCCGGGTGATCCTGACAACCGAAACCGAAGATGACCCGCTGGCGATGGTGGCCCAGGGTATTGCACCCAAATTGAAAGCACTGTGCCTGCATAACGGCACCGTGTATCGCTGGAACAGGGCCTGCTACGGTGTACATAACGGCATTCCACACTTACGCATTGAAAACCGTGTTATCCCTTCCGGCCCCACCATTGTCGATGAAATTGCCAATACCGCTTTTTTTGTCGGCATGATGGCTGGCATGGCAGATCAATACAAAGACGTTCGCGAGTTGATTCCGTTTGATGATGTGAAGGCCAATTTCATCGCCGCCGCTCGGGCTGGTATACGCGCGCAAATGAACTGGTTTGGTGACACGCATATGCCAGCCAAGGAACTGATTCTTGATCAATTACTTCCGCTGGCTGAACATGGTCTGGAAAAGTACGGGATTGACCAAAGGGATATCGATAAGTATCTGGGAGTTTTGCGCGAGCGTGTTTCCACTCGCAGAAATGGTGCACGCTGGGCGCTGGAATCTTTGAACAAAATGAAAGGTCGCGGAACACAGGACCAGCGCATGCGTTGCCTGGTCAGCAGCATGGTTGAGCAGCAATCTTCAGGTAAACAGATTTCAAAATGGGAGTTGGCTGATTTTTGTGAACAACAGGGCTGGCGTGAAAGCTACCTGAAAGTTTCCCAGTTTATGACCACTGATCTGTTTACCGTACGTCCGGACGACATAGTGGATTTCGCTGCCACCCTGATGGACTGGCGTCATGTACGGCATGTTCCGGTAGAAGGCGATGATGGTGAACTGGTTGGCCTGGTGTCACATCGTGCGCTGTTGCGCCTGGTTGCTACCGGTCGGATCGGTGGCGAGCATAAGGTCACGGTCAGGGAAATCATGAACAGGAACCCGATCACGGTAAATTCCGATGCAACCACGGTTGATTGCATACGCGTGATGCGGGAATCCGAGGTCGCCTGCCTGCCTGTTGTTGACGATGGAAAATTGCTCGGACTGATTACGGAACACGACTTGATCGTGGTTTCATCGCACCTGCTGGAGCGCTACCTGGAAGAAAACAGTTGAACGGCAAATGAAGCTTGTTTTTAGCGCAGCACTCGCTGCCCTGTTACTGACAGCATGCGGTGATAAACTTAGCGTGGAACAACAGATTATTGCGACACTGCAGGTCATGGAAGAAGCTGCCGAACAGGGTGAGCATTTTGAATTCATGGGTTACATTGCAGATTCATTTAGCGGTCAGTACGGTTCGATGGATCGCCGTGAATTTCATCGTTTTATGATTTTTCAAATCAATCAGAACCGGCGTTTGCACGCGCAGTTTTTCCCCATCTATGTTCAGGAATCCGGCAAAGACCTGGCTGTTGCACACTTCAAGTTACTGGTCACCGGAGGCGCTGGCCTGCTACCGGAAACCGGGCAACTGTTTGAAGTAGAAACACAATGGCTGCGCGATGGCAGCGACTGGCTGTTGGAAAAAGCAGATTGGGTGGCCGTACAACTGCCTGACATTCCCTCCGGCGGGAAGTAACAACGAAACAGTCCGCTCTTTTTGAAAAAATTTGCGTACTTTATCGGCTTTTGAGAATGCCTGGTCTACAATCAGGGCGTGTCTTCTGAAATCACATCCGGCATCCTTAACCCGCAGTTTCACCAGACTGTAAGTACCTGGTTTGGGAAAACGTTTGATGCACCTACCGCTGTGCAAACTGCCGCATGGCCGAAGATCGGGACAGAAAAGCGCGTCCTGATCGCGGCACCGACCGGCAGTGGCAAAACCCTGGCGGCATTTTTATGCGCCATCAATGACCTGGTTATTCAAAGTCGCCATGGCTCACTGGAGGACAAGGTTCATGTTCTTTACATCTCACCGCTCAAGGCGCTCTCTAACGACATAGAAAAGAACCTGCAGGCACCCTTGCTGGGTATTGCCAATGAATTAGCAGCCAGTAGCGAATCGCCGCACAATATCCGTGCTGCGGTCAGAACCGGTGATACACCACCGGGTGAACGTACAAAAATGGCCAAACGGCCGCCGCATATCCTTGTCACGACACCTGAATCACTTTACCTGTTGCTGACATCAGCTTCCGGCAGAAAAATGCTTGCAGGCGTTTCTACGCTGATCGTGGATGAGATCCATGCCCTGGCAGGCAATAAACGTGGCAGCCATTTGTCACTGTCACTGGCAAGGCTTGATGCCCTGTGTGGAGTTCCACCCACGCGTATCGGTTTATCGGCCACGCTAAAACCCATCGATAGAATTGCGGATTATCTTTGCGGTGGTTTGGAATGCACGATTGTCGATACCGGTCACAAACGTCACATGGATATCAAGTTGGAGTTGCCGGATTCACCGTTAGCGCCGATCTTGCCCAACGAGGTATGGGAAGAACTGTATGAGCGCCTGGTAGCGTACATCGAAGACCATCACACCACGTTGATATTCGTCAATACGCGCCGCCTGGCAGAACGCCTTGCCCGTCATCTGGCCGAGCGTCTGGGTGAGGATGCCGTGACAGCTCATCATGGCAGTTTGTCACGCAAGCATCGTCTGGAAGCTGAGCAGGCACTCAAGTCGGGACAACTTAAAGCGTTGGTAGCTACGGCATCTCTGGAACTGGGCATCGATATCGGCCATGTAGACCTGGTTTGTCAAATGGGAACACCGGGCAGCATTGGCGCATTATTACAACGTATTGGCAGATCCGGCCATGCTGTAGGTGAAACACCCAAGGGACGGTTGTTTCCACTTAGCCGGGATGATCTGGTGGAATGTGTAGCCTTACAAAAAGCACTGGAATCGGGTGAGCTCGATGCCATTGTCATACCACCCGCGCCACTGGACGTGCTGGCCCAGCAATTGGTGGCAGAACTGGCTGCCCGTGACTGGGACACAAACAGCCTGTACCAGTTGGTATGTAGCGCATGGCCTTACCATGATTTAAAAATGGAACAATTTCTGGCCGTTGTCCGCATGCTGGCAGATGGTTATTCAACCCGCCGGGGCAGGCGCTCAGCTCTGGTGTTTTATGATGCCATCAACGGACAACTGCGTGGCCGGCCGGCAGCCCGTTTAACGGCACTGCAAAACAGTGGGGCTATCCCCGATCATTTTGACTACGAAGTCATCATGCTGCCCCAGGGCCACCGCATAGGAACTCTGAACGAAGACTTCGCTTTTGAAAGCATCGCCGGTGATATTTTCCAGCTAGGCAATACCAGTTACCGCATGCTGAAAATAGAACAGGGCAGGGTGCTGGTAGAAGATGCGCATGGCCAGCCACCTAATATTCCCTTCTGGTTTGGTGATACACCCGGGCGTAGTGATGAACTATCGGCAGCGGTCTCCAGGCTACGTAGTGAGATAGAACAGCAGCTTAAAGAACATGACCCGGCTATGGTTATTGAAAAGCTCTGTGACGAGGGCATTACGCGGGCTGCCGCCATACAACTGGTCGAATACCTGCATGCATCCTTGCAGGCATTGGGCTGTTTACCAACGCAGAATAAAATCATCATGGAGCGTTTTTTCGATGACTCAGGTGATATGCACCTGGTCGTACACGCACCCTTGGGATCACGACTGATGCGTGCCTGGGGCCTGGCGCTACGCAAGCGATTCTGTCGGCAATTCAATTTCGAATTACAAGCATCAGCGTTGGAAGATTCACTGATACTTTCTCTGGGGGAAACCCACAGCTTCGAAATTGCCGATGTTGCCGGTTACCTGAAGTCTGAAACGGTGCGTGATGTATTAATCCAGGCCCTTCTGGATGCACCCATGTTCGAGTTACGCTGGCGCTGGAACGCCACCATCGCATTGGCCGTGCAGCGCATGCGCAACGGCAAAAAAGTACCGCCCCAATGGCAGCGAAACCAGGCCGAAGACCTGGTGGCAGTGGTCTTCCCGGATCAGATTGCCTGTTTTGAAAACATACGCGGATCGCGTGAAATTCCCGATCATCCACTGGTCAACCAAACCATCGCCGATTGCCTTACCGAGACCATGGATATCGACGGACTGGAAAGTCTGTTGAGTAAAATGGCCGCAGGTGAGATTGAAATATATTGCCTGGACCTGGTTGGCCCATCTCCCTTGTCACGTGAAATCATCAATGCCCGCCCATACGCGTTTCTGGATGACGGCGACGCTGAAAACCGCCGCACACGAGCCATCAGCAACGATCCCGACGACCTGTCATCTGCTGCCACCCTGAGCATTATCAGTGTTGAAGCACAAACCCAGATTCGTGACGAAGCATGGATACAGCCCCGCAACGCGGATGAACTACACGATGGTCTGTTGCAACTGGGCTTTCTGACCCGGGCAGAGTTTTCAAACGGTAACGCCAGCTCAGGATCAGCAGGCGATGCGAGTAAATGGGGTAGTTGGTTTTCAGCCCTGGCTGAGGACTTCAGAGTTTGTAGTGTCAAATTGCGAAAGAACGGGCAGGGCGAAGTAAGCCGTTGGTGGGTGGCATCCGAACGACTGCCAGAATGGCTGGCCATTCACCCGGATTCTGTATTTACGCCTGACCCGACTGCCATGTTGCCTGAACAGGCTGATTGTGAACGTGAGCAATCCCTGGCGGCACTACTGAGAAGTCGTATGATCGGGATGGGTCCCATCAGCAGAAAACGACTAGCAGAGGATTTTGGGTTGGATGAAGACACCATGCAACGGGCGCTGCTGGGCTTGCAGAATGAGGGCTTTGCCATCCTGATGCAGGATGCTGCCATCGAAAACCTGTGGTGCGAGCGGCGTCTGCTGGCCAGGATACACCGCTATAGCCGCGAACAACGCCGCCGTGCAGTAAAACCTGTAGCACCCGCGACATTTATGAATTTCCTGGTGAATTGGCATGCGATGGATAATGCGGGTGGCAACCTGGACCAGGCACTCTCGTTATTGCAAGGTTGGGCTGCGCCTGCAGCCATGTGGGAGTACGCATTACTGAGTGCACGCTGTGGGGAATATTCACCCGAGCAACTGGATCAGCGTTTCCTGAGCGGGCAACTTGCCTGGTTCAGGCCAATATCGACATCGGAACAAATGCGCTCGATCGTATCGGCAACACCACTTGCGATTGTGCCCCGGATAAACATCTCCCAATGGCTACCAAAACCACCAGAGACCGATGCTATTTCGGACTCACTAGCCAGAAAAGTTCTGGTTCTGCTGGAAAAGCATGGCGCCATGTTTACTTCCGATCTCGAACAGGAGTCCGGTCTGTTACGTCCGCAACTGGAACAGGCGTTAAAAACCCTGATTGCGGCCGGGGCCATTACTGCTGATGCATTTTCACCTGTACGCTGGTTGTTGCGGCCGGAAGCGCAAAAGTTGCGTCGATCGAGAATGCGTAAGCGCAATGCGGTGAATTTGCCGGTGGGCCGATGGAGCGTACCAAAATCGACTATGGGCAGTGGCCAGGACAGTAACAAGCAGAAAAGGCTCGCTGTAATTTGCCAATCCCTGTTACGCCGCTACGGAGTTGTATTTCGCGCAGTTGTACAAAGAGAAACACTGCTACCACCGTGGCGGGAATTACTCGCTTACCTGAGAAGAATGGAAGATCGCGGAGAAGTACGCGGTGGACGTTTCGTCGATGGTTTTTCCGGAGAGCAATTTGCACTGTCTGAAGCACTGGGTTTACTCCGGCAACCTGTGGAGACCACTGGCAAACCCGTATTTACCGTTATAAGCGCCTGCGATCCACTAAACCTGGGCGGATTGATCACACCGGGCGCAAAAACCCCAGCTGTAACGGGTAATCGTATATTGCTGGAAAACGGCTTGCCAGTAGCGCGGGCCATGGGGGAGGAACTGGAAAAATTTCCCGGGATCAGCGACCAGGCCAGTCGCGAGGCGGGACAACGTCTGTTGGTGTTAAGATCCTGGCCAAATCCTGTTTTGAAAGCGCCGTCAGGTTCTGTTTAAAGGTTTTTACTTACCATTTCTTTCTTGGCAGGTAACTTACATTTTTATCGGGATTCAATTGTCTTTTTACCGCTCTATTTTGATTTTTACCCAGTAATATTTTTAATTGGTAGTAACTTTCTTTGGCAAGCATACGCCACTCCGCTTTAAACCAGTTTTTGTGATAAAGCTTTTTAACCGCAGCAATCGCGTCAGGAGAACGTTCTGTAATTTGACCGGCCAACTGCATTGCTTGTTTCATTGGCTCATCACTTACATGGGTGATCAAACCATAGTCCAAAGCAGTTTGTGCCGAAATGACTTCAGCGGTCATCGTGAGCTTTAGGGCGATATCTTTCGCGACCAATTCACGCACTGCCAAATTTGCTCCCATGTCCGGAATCAGACCCCATTTACCCTCCATGATGGAAAAGCTTGCGTCTGAGGTGGCAAACCTGAAATCGGCACCAAGTGCTATCTGTAAACCTCCACCCCAACAACGTCCCTGGATCACCATGATCACAGGCACGGGAATTTTGCGCCAGTTACAGGAAACACGTTGTGCCAGGTTGGCCTGTCCCGGTAACCATTTGCCCAATAGGGAAAACGAGGAAGACTTGCTGCTCATCACGGATTTGATATCCAGGCCACTGCAAAAGTCTTCGCCATCGGCCTGTACAATTACGGCGCGAATGTACCGATTTTGTTTTAATTGGCGGGAGATTTTATCGATGGCTTTAAACATCGCCATATCAAGGGCATTGCGTTTTTCGGCACGGTTGAGAGTGACAAAAGCAATATCGTTATCTATGCGCAGCGTAACGCGTTCTTTGTTCATCCGACAAATCCAGTTTTGTTAATTAAGAGAGCAGATATCCACTCACCACGGCAACGAAAAACGCCAGATAGCAGACCGGTATCTTTAACTGTTAGCGAGATCTTCAAGGGCTTTCCCCGTCAAACGGTAACCCACCCACTCATCTTGCGGTTTTGCACCAATTGAGTGATAAAACCCTATCGCTGGTTCATTCCAGTCAAGAACACTCCACTCAAAGCGGCCACAGTTTTTTGACAGGGCGATCTTTGCCAAGTGTTTTAGTAGAGCCTTACCGGCACCTGTTCCCCTGTATTTCGGGGAAACATATAAATCCTCCAGATAGAGCCCATGTTTACCGAGCCATGTTGAGTAATTAAAAAAGTAAACAGCAAAACCAACAGGTTTATTGTTTATATTACAAATAACGGCTTTGGTCGTTGAGTTACTTGCAAATAACGAATGTCTGATGTCAGATTCGTTAGCAATTACCTCATTTTCTGCTTCTTCGTAAATGGCAAGTTCTGTTATGAAGCTGAGAATCAGAGCAGCATCTTTAACAGTTGCCTGGCGGATTTCTATAATGGACACACGGGACTCCTTTCAACGCTTGACCAGTCACGGATCGATTTGATTTCATCTTTCTTAATTCCGATTGATTCGAGAAAATCCTGATGGGCTTCTGGTGATGTCTTTTCAAACTCAATATGCCAGTTTTTCATTCCTTCTTCATCCAGACCTGCTGCTCTCAGCATAGACACCCATGTTTCCTTGGTGATAACCCGGGAGTCCTTAACGGCACTTTCATTTTCCAGGATATTGAGTATTACTTGCTGTTGATTTCTAAGTCCCTGAATTTCATTATTGATTGAAGATAATCTGTGCTCAAGAGATAAATTCAGATCATCACCTTTCTTATCAAGCAGCGAAGGTATGGAGTCCAGTGATAATCCGGCACTGCGAAACAGCATGATCCTGTCCATCTTTTTCAGATCAATATCGGAATATAACCTGTAGTTGGACTCACTTCTGCCGCTGGGGGTCAGAATTCCGATATTGTCATAATAAATAAGCGTGCTTCTGGAAAGACCATACTTCTTTGCTACCTGGCCAATAGTAAACATCTACATATCCGTCATTTATTTATTGATGGGGGAGGGTGGTTGGCAAAAATATTACCAACCACCCAACATTATCAAATTTTATTGAGCTCGAATCAGACTGATTTCAGCTTCAGATATTTTCAACCACTCAAGAAATGATTGATGTTCATTCGGGTACCTGGCTTCAAACTTCTGATGCCATTTACGCATGGCCGCGTCATCGAGCCCGATTTCACGAAACAGTAATACCCATTTCTCTTTATTCATTACTTCATTACTCATTTTGTATCTCCTGATTGACAGCTTAATTCCAACGGCTAATCTCCGTCAAAATCAATTCTGAGCTATGAAGTTATAGTCAGGTCAACAGATAATCAGACCTGATATTACGCCGGACATGATGGTCAACATACCAAAACCCAGTGCGATGATCGTAACAATTCAAACCCCTATGGAGTGATCTGATTTCATATCATTTTCTCCAAACAGACCATGCCATGCACATCCACCCGGCAAGAAAAGCGAGTCCACCAAAAGGTGTAACCACTGCCACCCAGCGCATCCCGGTCAGGCTCAATACATAGAGACTACCCGAGAACAGCACTGTTCCGATGATAAACAGCCAACCACTTGCCACCAGGGTTTTCCCCGGCCATTTTGCATAGCTCAGTGCAACTGCCAGCAAGGCAAATGTGTGGTACATCTGGTAACGCACCCCCGTTTCAAATGTCGTGAGCTGGTCTGCACCCAAGTGTGACTTGAGCAAATGTGCCCCAAATGCTCCAAATACTACGGCAAGAAGCCCCAAAAGACTGGCTGTTATGAAAAAGAACCGATCCATGAGCATTTATCCGCTTGACTTGTTTATTTCACTGAGCACATAAGGGTTTACGACAGATTTACGTAACGTAAATGTCATATAAGGGCAGCTCAGAACCTGCTTACTGGTTGCTGGCCAGTTGCCGCAGCACAAAGTTCAGAATGCCACCATGACGGTAGTATTCCACTTCCTTGGGTGTGTCCAGACGGCTTTTGGCCTGGAATTGTTTGCTGCTGCCATCAGAAGCTGTTGCCGTCACTGTTACCTGTTTGGCCGAGCCATCACCGAGACCTTCAATATCATAGGTTTCAGTACCATCCAGTCCCAGGCTATCGGCATTTTCACCTTCCATGAAATTCAATGGCAATACCCCCATACCGATCAGGTTGGAACGGTGAATACGCTCAAAACTGGCTGTGATAACCGCTTTAACCCCCAGCAATTGAGTACCCTTGGCCGCCCAGTCGCGTGATGAACCGGTGCCATATTCGGTGCCAGCCAGGACCACCAGCGGTGTGTTTTCTTGCTGATAGCGGTTTGAGGCATCAAAAATGGTCATCTGTTCACCATCTGGCTGGAATGTTGTCCAGCCGCCTTCGGTACCCGGAGCCAGCTGGTTACGCAGACGTACGTTGGCAAAAGTGCCACGCATCATGACTTCATGGTTACCACGGCGTGAGCCATAGGAATTGAAGTCTGAGTGAGGAATTCCTTTCGACTTGAGGTAATCACCTGCCGGGGAATCTTCAGCGATGGCTCCGGCCGGGGATATATGGTCGGTGGTGATGGAATCACCCAACCTGGCCAGGCAGCGTGCACCGTGGATATCCTGAACCGGCGCCACATCCATGCTCATGCCATCGAAATAGGGCGGGTTACGGATGTAGGTAGAATCATCCTGCCAGTCGAACATTTTACCCTCGGGTGAATCAACAGCCTGCCAACGTTCGTCACCTGAGAAGACATGGCTATAACCCTTCTCGAACATCTCTTCGGTAACGCTTTCAGCGATACACTGCTGAATTTCATGGCTGCTGGGCCAGATATCACGCAGGTAAACCGGGTTGCCAGCCTTGTCGTTGCCAAGGGATTCACTGGTGATGTCAATATTCAGATTACCAGCGATGGCATAGGCAACCACCAACGGTGGTGAAGCCAGGTAATTCATCTTGATATTGGCGTGAATACGACCTTCGAAATTACGGTTACCGGAAAGTACAGCACAGGCCACCAGGTCATTGCCGCGTATTGCATCGCCGATCGGTTCCGGTAATGGACCGGAATTACCGATACAGGTGGTGCAACCATAACCGACGACGTAAAAGCCCATGGCTTCGAGATCGTCCATCAGTCCGGCTTTGTTCAAATAATCGGTGACCACACGTGAACCGGGGCCGAGTGAGGTTTTTACCCATGGTTTGACGGTCAAACCTTTTGCAGCAGCATTCCTGGCCAGTAAGCCCGCGCCAAGCATGACGGCAGGGTTGGATGTATTGGTGCAGGATGTGATCGCTGCAATCACCACAGCACCATCTTCCAGATCAAACTGCTCGCCGTTGAATGAAACCCCAGCGCTGCCGTCACCGTCACGACCCTCGGTGAAAACTGTCATGTCCTGCTGCCAGGTCTGCTTGGCTTCGGTCAGCAATATTCTGTCCTGCGGGCGTTTGGGGCCGGAAATGCTGGGCACAACCGTGGCCATATCGAGTTCCAGTACATCAGAGTACTGCGCTTCTGGAGAATCGGCGGTATGGAACATGCCCTGCGCGCGCGTGTAGGCTTCAACCAGCGCGACCTGTTCGTCGGACCGACCCGACAGGCGCAGGTAATTCAGGCTTTCCTCATCAATCGGGAATATGCCACAGGTAGCACCATATTCAGGCGCCATATTGGCAAGGGTTGCACGATCCGCCAGTGGCAGGCCGGGCAGGCCATCGCCAAAGAATTCTACGAATTTACCTACCACGCCCAGTTCACGCAACATCTGCACCACGGTTAGTACCAGGTCGGTTGCCGTTGCGCCTTCAGGTAATTCGCCGGTCAGCTTGAATCCGACAACCTGCGGGATCAGCATGGTTATGGCCTGTCCGAGCATGGCTGCTTCGGCTTCAATACCGCCGACACCCCAGCCCAGCACACCAATACCATTGATCATGGTGGTATGGGAATCGGTGCCAACAACCGTATCGGGATAGGCCATTAACTCACCGTTTTGTTCAGCGCCGAATATGACGCGGGCGAGGTACTCGAGGTTGACCTGGTGAACAATACCGGTGTTAGGCGGTACAACGTTAAAATTGCTGAATGCGCTTTTTCCCCATTTCAGAAAACTGTAACGTTCCTGGTTACGTCCAAATTCAATTTCGTTGTTGAGCTTTAACGCGTCTTTGCTGCCATACCGATCCACCTGTACTGAATGGTCAATCACCAATTCGGCTGGAGATAAGGGGTTGATAAGTTCCGGATCACCACCGAGGTTTTTCATCGCATCCCGCATGGCAGCCAGGTCGACCACCGCTGGTACGCCCGTGAAATCCTGCAAAATGACTCGTGAAGGCGTAAACGCGATTTCCGTTTCCGGTTTGGCCTGTGAGTCCCAATTGGCCAAAGCTTCAATATCACTATGGGTAATATCAACACCATCTTCATGACGAAGCAGGTTCTCTAACAGGATTTTTAAAGAAAATGGCAGTTTTGAAATATCGTATTTTTCACCCAGGGAAGGCAGGCTTAAATAAGTGTAGTTTTTGTCATTAACGGAAAGTGTACGGCGGACGGAAAATGAATCTTGCATGCTGGCCTCCAATGACCTTATGTAACATATGTAACCGGGTAGCCAGATATTATCGCCTATCGGAACCCCATTTCCCAAATGGAATCTACAGGAGCTTGCCGGAAGGGCTTGGGTTGCTTATCCGGGTAACAGAGTTTGTGCCTGTTCGAGCATTTTTTTACGGCCGAACATCAGGCTGAAACGGCCACCACCCATCTGTCTCCACAACACTGCAGAGCGTAGGCCGGAAAACAAAAGTGTGCGTATCCAATTAACCGTTCGATCCACCTGCAAATGTTGCGGGCGCCCGTTGATGACTATGCGTGGCGAGAGCGTACTGATGGTGCGGGTATAAAGATCGGCAATTTTCTTTGCCTGCAGGTCCCTGATCTCATGTAATTCCAGACCCTCATCAATGGTGGTTATAGTCTGCAACTCCCGGCCGATAAGCGCTTGCATGTCAGACTTCTTACGGAAATTATGTTCGAGTTGCATGATAGAGACCGCATAACCCAGGCTTTCCATATGGCGCCGATCACCCTGCAATACCGATACCAGTGTTTCTGCACCCAGGCGTAAGTTGCTCGCGTCACCATAAATTTCTTCTACTGTATCTGCCTCTATTGCCAGCAAGCTGTCCAGACAGGTATCTGCGGCGTAACCGGACCAGGTCCCATGGTTGGCTGCCTGTCTGACCAGTTCAGTGGCCTGGAATATGCCGGCTAATGCCATTGTGCGTTCTTTCATGTGATTTGATTACTCATCGGGGGTGTGTTCATGGTTTCTATGATGCCACCGCCCAGGCAGACTTCACCATCATAAAGAACCACTGACTGGCCCGGGGTGACGGCCCGCTGGGCCTGCTGAAACTTTAACCGCATACGGTTTTCATCTATCTGTTCGATACTTACCACCTGGTCCTGCTGGCGGTATCTGACCTTGGCTGTTAATAAACTGCCTGCTGCCGGTGCGATTCCAGATACCCAGGCCAGTTGAGTGGCTTCAAGTTCAGTTGAGAGCATCCATGGGTGCTGATGTCCCTGGCCGACGAAAAGTATGTTGTTGTCCAGGTCCTTGTGCAAAACATACCACGGTGCTTCCGGGTAGCCCTTTACACCGCCAATACCGAGTCCCTGTCGCTGGCCCAGGGTATGGAACATCAATCCCTGGTGTTCAGCGATGACCTGCCCATCCGTTGTCTGGATTTCTCCGGGCTGTGCTGGCAGGTATTCACCCAGGAAAGCTGTGAAATTACGTTCGCCAATAAAACAGATTCCGGTGCTGTCCTTTTTATCGAATACGTCAAAACCGGCCTGTTCTGCCAGTTCACGCACTTTGGGCTTTTCCAGTTCACCCACGGGGAAAAGTGTTTTCGCTAATTGCTGATGTCCTACAGCATACAGAAAATAACTCTGGTCCTTGTTGTGGTCCACACCCCTTAACAAGCGGTGTTTACCATCTTTACAATCAGAACGTACGTAATGTCCGGTGGCAATTTTTTCAGCGCCGAGTACTTCAGCATGTTCCAGGAAAGTTTTGAACTTGATTTCGCGGTTACACAAAATGTCGGGGATTGGGTGTCCGGCCTGCGCGGTATTCACTGAGAAATTCCTCGAACACATTCTCCCAGTATTCGCTGGCAAAGTTGCGGGTATATAAAACCATGCCCATGGATTCAGCAACAGACTCTGCATCGGCAACATCCTCTGCCGCAGAGCACTCACCGAAACGGTCATCTTCTTCCCAGTTTTTCATGAACATACCGGCAATATCCAGGCCCTGCTGTTGTAACAGCAGGGCAGAGACCGAAGAATCTACGCCACCGGACATGGCGACCATGATTTTGCCATTCGTTTTGTTCATGCCACTTAGATGGGGTCAAAAACGTTGAACGTCAATTGCCGGATATACGGTCAACATCTATACACAGATGTAATACAATTGTAGCCATGAGTAACGAACTTGAATCACAACATGATCGTGGCATTGCGCTGGAGGAGGCCCGTCCGGAGGTCAAACCGCCACCAATGTACAAGGTTGTGTTGCTGAATGATGATTTTACACCAATGGATTTTGTGGTGGATGTGATCCAGACGTTTTTTGCCCTCAGCCATGACCGTGCAACGCAAATCATGTTGCACGTTCATACCAAGGGCAAAGGCGTTTGTGGTGTATTTACCTTTGAGATTGCAGAAACCAAAGTAGCCCAGGTCAATGATTATGCACGTCAGAACGAGCATCCGCTCAAGTGTGCGCTTGAGAAGGCCTGAAGCACTTCAATGAACCTGGCAGGCCAAAACCGGTCATACCCTTGTATGCGAACCCCAGGAAAAATAAATGTTCAGTAAAGAACTGGAAGTATCCATTAGCCAGGCCTACCAGGAAGCCCGTAGTGCCCGTCACGAATTCCTGACGGTTGAGCACCTGTTGCTGGCTTTACTGGATAACAGCTCTGCTTTATCAGTCCTCAGTGCCTGTGGTGCTGATATTAATGCTCTTGAGGCCGAGTTGCGAAAAGCCCTGCAGGATACCGTTCCGGTCCTCGGGTGATGAGGACAGTCGTGATACCCAGCCGACCATCGGCTTCCAGCGTGTATTGCAAAGAGCGCTCTATCACGTTCAATCGGCCGGCAAGCAGGAAGTCATCGGCTCCAACGTGCTGGTCGCCATTTTTAGTGAAAAAGACTCCTATGCCATTTATCTGTTGAACAAATTTGATGTGACCCGTCTTGATGTGGTGGACTACCTTTCCCACGGAATTTCACCTCTGCCGCAAAATAAAGAAGAGGGTACAGAAGAAGCTACTACCGAAACGCTGGAAGAGGGTGTAGAGGCCCGTAGCAGCGCACTGGACAGCTTTACCACTAACCTGAACGACCGATCAAGGGAAGGCAAGATTGATCCATTGATCGGGCGTGAAAGCGAAGTCGAACGCACCATCCAGATATTGTGCCGCAGACGCAAGAATAACCCCGTTATTTGTCGGCGAGGCCGGGGTCGGCAAGACCGCCATGGCTGAAGGACTGGCGTTGAGGATCATCGAAGGTCAGGTACCCGAGGTACTGGCAGATGCAACACTGTATGCACTGGATCTTGGCGCTTTACTGGCCGGTACCAAGTATCGCGGTGATTTCGAGAAAAGACTTAAAGCAGTGCTTGCGGAACTGTACGAGATTGAAGGCGCGATACTGTTTATCGATGAAATCCATACGATCATTGGTGCGGGTGCCGCTTCCGGTGGCGTGATGGATGCGTCTAACCTGATCAAGCCGGTATTGGCGTCAGGTGAATTACGCTGTATTGGCTCGACCACCTACCAGGAATTCCGTGGCGTATTTGAAAAGGACAGGGCACTGGCACGGCGCTTCCAGAAAATTGATATCGCAGAACCCACCATCGAGGAAACCATCGAGATCCTGCGTGGACTCAAATCACGCTTTGAAGACCACCATTCGGTTAAATATACCGATGAGGCATTAATTGCCGCAGCAGAATTGTCCGGGCGTCATATCAACGATCGACACCTGCCCGACAAGGCCATAGATGTAATCGATGAAGCCGGAGCCCGGCAGCGTATGCTGCCCGAAGACGAACGCAAAACCCTGCTGGATGAGCACGACATAGAATCCGTGGTCGCCCACATGGCGCGGATCCCGCCCAAACAGGTATCGCGCTCGGACCGCGACGCACTGCGGACCCTGGAACGTGATCTTAAGCTGACAGTTTTTGGTCAGAATGAAGCCATCGATGCCCTTGCTGCAGCTATCAAAATGGCCCGCTCCGGCCTGGGCGAAGAAGAAAAACCCATCGGCTCCTTTCTGTTTGCAGGCCCGACAGGTGTCGGCAAGACCGAGGTGACACGCCAACTGGCCATGACCATGGGCATCGAATTGATTCGCTTCGATATGTCGGAATATATGGAAGCACACTCGGTATCACGATTGGTCGGCGCACCGCCGGGTTACGTTGGTTTTGACCAGGGCGGGCTCCTGACAGAGGCGGTCACCCGCAATCCACACGCTGTACTGTTGCTGGATGAAATCGAAAAAGCCCATCCGGATGTGTACAACATCCTGTTGCAGATCATGGATCACGGTAAATTAACGGATACCAATGGCCGTGAGGCCGATTTCCGCAACATCATCATGGTCATGACCACCAACGCGGGTGCTCAGCAAAGTGCACGTCGCTCAATCGGTTTTACCGATCAGGACCATGTGCCTGACTCCAGCGAAGCGATCCGCAGAACCTTTACACCGGAATTTCGCAACCGCCTGGATGCAGTGATCCAGTTTCACTGCCCTTGATTTCAGCGTGGTGTTGCTGATCGTTGACAAGTTTATTCTGGAACTGGAAGCACAACTGGACTTGAAGGACGTCAGTATCTCGGTTTCCATACCCGCGCGGGAATGGCTGGCAGAGCAGGGCTTTGATCCCGAGATGGGTGCCCGGCCCATGAAACGCGTCATCCAGAGCAAGATCAAACGACCGCTGGCGGACGACCTGTTATTCGGTGTCTTGTCGGAAGGTGGTGAAGTCGATATTACGCTTTCGAAGAAAGAAGGTGGCTTGAAGATCCGTACCAAAGCGAAACAGGAGCCACAAAAAGCACTGCCGGCATCAACGGAGAGTTGACACCGGAAACAGCGGATTATTTCATACGGTAAGTGATACGCCCTTTGGACAGGTCGTATGGAGTTAATTCAACTTTGACTCCATCGCCGGTCAAAATCCGGATATAGTGCTTACGCATCCGTCCGGAGATATGAGCTGTAACGACGTGGCCGTTTTCGAGCTCAACTTTAAACAGGGTATTTGGCAAGGTTTCCAATACCTTGCCTTCCATTTCGATTACATCTTCTTTTGCCATGAGTCCCATGCCTTACTAAAGGTGGCGGTATTGTGCCACCCACCGGCTTATTGCGAAAGGGCTTAGTACAAATTAACATTGACACAACCGGCGATATGCTTAAAATACGCCCCCTCAAAGCGGGAATAGCTCAGTTGGTAGAGCACGACCTTGCCAAGGTCGGGGTCGCGAGTTCGAGTCTCGTTTCCCGCTCCAAATATCAAAACCCGGCGTGGAACCAATCCACCGCCGGGTTTTTTATGATTTAGCGCATAGCATTGTGACTCAACGGATAGTAGAATAGCGCGCTTCCGGGCACATGCCTGGAAACTCTTCCCTGAGGCCAGGTGGCAGAGTGGTTATGCTGCGGCCTGCAAAGCCGTCTACGCCGGTTCGATTCCGACCCTGGCCTCCAACTTTCTATCTACAGTTTCCGTGGTAGCCAAACAGGCAGCTACCAATCGCTGGCTATTCTTTCATTAAGTACACCCAGACAAGGGTAATCACGGAAGATACGATTGAGAATCATTCTTCCTGTTATTCAGTTTGTCACCTATAGTTAACTAGTAACGGACCAATAGAAAAGAAGCATAGCCATTTATTTCGGAATCACTTCTTCAATCTACTAACTGGGCATGGATGCGTGTGCCGACCATGGTTTAGCGGGGAGTGATATGAAAATCAAAGATGTTTATGCAACACTGTTACTGACAGCACTCATATTCTGGATTCTGGTTGTAGTCACAAACTGAGATAGCACCAACAGGCTAGAGTCATGAATTACAAAAAAGGATTAGGGCCACCGATTGCTACGATCATGTTCTGTGTTGGCATTGTCTATCTTGGCCTTGAATTCGGGCTTTGGGTCATAAAGTCTCTGTAGGAAGTATCCTGTTAATCACTCTACCAGTCGATACTTGCCAGGTGGCAGGGCTTCAATTTTAATGGGGGTTATTACCTGCTTACCGTCCACTTTGCAATCACGCCACACGCCACGATCAAGGTGCTGTAGTTTCGTGCCTGGTTCTGTTTCGTCGAGGTCAAAGGTAGCAGACGGCGCTTCGTTTAGTATTTCATTCAATCTTGAGGTTCGATTCATGTAGCTCATTTATCCGTGTCCGTTTTTACCTCAACAATTGAGTTTGAAGTGTATATTCGGAAAGTGAAGTCAGCTTAGCCAAATCGGACAACCACTTGACACATGGGCAAAAATATCACTTTTGCTTTAAAGGAGGCCAACATTGCGCAGGCACAGTAACTTGCGACTGGCAACTTCTGTATATGGCATAATGCGCCGGCATTTATTTGTAGTTACCCTGGTCTCCAGTTCAATAATGGAACCTTGGTTTTAAAAAGCGTTCCAATTGATCTCGTTATCCGGGTGGGAAATAGTTTGAGAAGCACTTTTGTAAACAAGGCGAACACAGTACGTCTTCTGATGATAATTCTGCTGGCCGTTGCGGTCGGGATCGTCAGCGGTTGCGCCGGAACGGCAAGAGGGAAGGATACATCAACTTTTTCGAGTCGGAAGACTGAAGAGATCGCCAGCCAGGAAAAATCCGATGCCTCCGCACTAGTCGTTATTCGGTATCCAGCCATGATCCATGCAAATGCGGAAAACCTCTATGTGAGTTCGTTTGCCATCAATGCAATAGGCGGGGACGTGCCTTATGCGGTACATGGAAACCGGCAAACTTCGAGAATTGCACAATCTATTATCGAAAAGTCCAGCTACTACGCGATGTCCATATACCGTGAGTTAAAGAACAGACTACCCGAAGGTTCCGTGCTTTTATCTCCACATATTGTTGACTGGAACAAAGAGCGAGGTTTGCATAGTCGCCCGATACTGGGTTCTGAACAAATACCCAGTGTCCTGAGCATAGATTTCAATATCTACTCCTTCCCGGATGTGGGTGAATTAATGAATTCTTCACCGGTGACCTTTGGTGACCTTGTAACCCCTTTGATTGTTGTCAAAAGCAGTCACTGGGTACAGCCTTCCCTTGGTGGTTTACTGGTTTCCAGTTCACCCCTGGTGAACTCAGCCTGGCGGCAGACCCAGGATGAGGCAAGAAGTAGTTTTAGAGCACGTCTGGATGACAGGCCGCAAGATCATGTTTCTTCACTGGGGTTTGTCACATTTCTGCGTGAACGGGATGAGGCCAGTCTGGTCTTGCCGCTAAAAGGAACGGGTAATGGAAACCAGCAAATAGCAGCTATAGAACAATATTCGCTGGAAAAAATCCAGATGAGCGGGACGGTAATCTCAACGCTTTCGGATGATTTTTCAGTTGACCCCTTTGTACCGAGTTTTGTTAAAGGTGCCAGTACTCGGATCGTTGAAATACTGAACTCGGTCGACCATGAAAAAGCGACATTTTTTGCACGCCAGGTTGCATTGGAACGTTTTGATCCTGAGCTGGCAAAAATATTTTTTATGCAGTCCGACGATGAAAGCGTCAGGGCCCGTTTACAACTTGCCGAAGCGCTGGTCGGCGCTGAGCGGGAATTTCTGGCCGCGCAGTCAGATAGCATTTATGACGGCACTTATAACGGTAATTACGGCTCGAAAATGCGCAAAATTATTGCGGCAGAATACCGTATGCTCGAAGAGCGTCGCCAACTGGCTCATAAACAGAATATAGCCACAGCAGTGGCTGTCGTTGCCTTGGCGGGTTCAGTTTATGGCGCAGTGGCCACGACAGCAGCAAGTTCGGCCGTGGTTGTGGCAACCTCCGGGGCAGCCCTCGCTGGTTCCGGATGGGCACTGCATAAGAGCCTCGAAACCAGGACTGAATCGAAAGAGGTTAACCGCTATTTTCTAGCCCGTATGGCACCGGCTTTTGACCGGCAAATGTCTGTGCAAATGGAGTGGCTGGAGTCAAAAGAAGTGATAACGGCGCGTGGTTTTGCAGAATTCAGAAACAAAACTTTGAGTCTTTACCAGTCCAGGGTCAGATCCATGCAAGTCAGCGTGGAACAACAATGCCGGTTTAAACATCCGGGTTTCGGCGATGCCGGACGCTGGTATGGTGTCTGTGATAACGGTGTTGCCACTGGCAGGGGTTACGGATTGATCATGAATGCGCGTGGGGATACGGTTGAATTTATCGGTGATACCAAAAAGGGGCTGGCCTCGGGTTCCGGCGGTATGATTATTCAACGTCGCGGTCAAATTGGTGCGACTTACTATGAAGGCAGCTTTAAAAACGGTCTGCCTGATGGTGTTGTAAGGGTCGAGAGTGCCGGGCAATCACCAAAATTGAGACAATACAAGGCCGGTGCAGATGTTGGCAAAGGCAACGCTGCCAAGTTGACAAGCCTGAATTTTGCTTCTAATTCAGCCACGGTCAGGCCGCTGACTCCATGATTCACTGGGTGAAATCATTGCTGGCTACCCTTCTGGTAGTGACTTGTGTGTCTAACATCAGTGCCAGTACTAAAATTGAAGAAATGCGTGGTCTTCCGCCTGGTGAGCAATATCGTCAACTCAGCCTGATACTGTTGATTTCAGGTGGTGCAGATCCGGCGCTGCTGGAGTCTCTGACGCCACAGGAAACGAGTGGTCAGGGCAGGGCGGCCACAGATTTCAACCCTGACGATTACAAAACCCCGTTAATCCGCATTGTTGATCAGGAATCCATGTTGTCCGGCGCGGCATTCCTACTGCGTTTCGCACAGGATTCTCATGATGAAATCCTGGCCAGGCTGGCTGCCATCAATTCCGATAATCCTGTTCTGATCAGCATGGTGGATATAAATACAATCACCGAGGACGCCATCATCATCCGCAACGCGATTGCAGATGCCATTGGCTACTCAAGCCTGGTGGAGGACGAAGGGGTGGCTGTTCATCTGCAGAATTACAGAACGCAAACAATACGTATCAGAAACGTGATGGAATTTGAGCTTTTTGATGAGGAACTCGAACGTTTGACCGATGAAGCTATCCTTTCCGTTGGCGGCAAGATGGACGCTTACCGGCGGATGTTTGAAGAGGAAGTTGACACAAAAGCATTCGACCGGCAATTCGATGCCGCAGCTTATATCTATAACCGAACTGACAAGTTCGATGAAAAAGCGGGTAAGCTGACCGAGGAAATTATGAAAAATGTGATCCTCTCACAAAGCAAACCCAACAATCCCTAGTCGAGGCAAAACCCTGCCTCAGTCGTTTATCCACCTTGAATAGTCTTTGCCCGCACTGATAATGCTGTGCGGCAGATCTTCCATCAGCTTGCAGAACTCGTCACCATGCAAATGGATCAGGTTCTCATGGTCGCCTGCTTCGATGTAGATTTCCGAAGCATTGGTTAACTGCTCATCCCAGATCACATCCAGCCCGTAAGCGTTGCTAAGTGCCGGAACTGCGCCGAGATCACAATCCTGGAACAGGTCTGGCAGTTCATCTTCATGTGCCAGTTCGAGCTTGCGGCCCAGGCTTTCGTTGACCCATTCGAGATCAAGACGGTTGTGAGATGGCATTACGCTGACAATGTAACCATTGGCATCTTCAAGTACCACGGCTTTGGCCACCTGGTGGCTTGGTACGTTGGCTGAATGCGCTGATTCCAGGGCGGTTGCGGAATGGACGTGATTGACCATGTCATATTTAACATGGTGATCTTCAAGGTATGACTTCAATGTTGTTGCGATAGCCATGGCTCCCTCCTGTAAACATTGAGTGAAACCGTGCTTGACGGCAAATGTCGCAAGTCACGTTGTAATAACGCACACGACAAGAACTGCTTTTACGCAGCCTTGCACTTTAAGTATATACGCCGGAACCGGCATTGGTATGAATATCGCTATTGAAAATTTATCTTCCTGTGCTTTTCTTGCTCTGATATTCTGCGCACTCCAGAAAACAACATCACTGAGGTAGGGGTTATGCGATTCTCATCGGGGAAAATTCTATTTGCCACTGTTTTTTGCAGTGCCTTTTTTGTTCAGTCAATTGTGGCGGATGAACTATCCGAGTCGGTGGAAAAAGACTACGAGCAGCACCTGGGGGCCTTGTTTGACTACTTTCATCGTAACCCTGAGCTTTCCTCTATGGAGACCAAAACAGCAGCACGATTGGCTGAAGAGTTGCGCACAGCCGGGTTTGAAGTCACCGAAGGCGTTGGTGGCACCGGCGTTGTAGCCATCCTCAAGAACGGCCCCGGGCCGCTGGTGATGATGCGAGCCGATATGGATGGACTACCGGTACCCGAGAAGTCCGGACTGCCGTATGCATCTACGGCAACCCAGATAGATTGGGATGGCAACGAAGTGCCTGTAATGCACGCCTGTGGCCACGATGTGCATATGACCAGCCTGGTGGGTACCGCACGGGTAATGGCGGCTACTAAAGATACGTGGTCCGGTACGCTGATGTTAATCGGACAGCCAGCCGAAGAACGGGTCAATGGCGCGAAGGGCATGATGGAGGATGGAATCTGGGAAAGATTTGGCCAGCCGGATTATGCACTGGCGTTCCATGTTGCATCCGGCGTGCCTACCAGTAAGCTGGTTGCCGTTGTCGGTTCACCCATGTCGGGAGCGGATACTGTCGATATCATCATTCATGGTATTGGTGCCCATGGTGCCAGTGCACATCGTGGTGTGGATCCCGTGGTGCTGGGCTCGCAGATTGTGCTGGCCTTACAGACGGTGATCAGCAGAGATATGCCGCCACGAGAGGCGGGCGTCATCACCGTTGGTTCGTTCCATGCAGGTACCAAGCACAACATTATCTCCGACAAGGCCCACCTCCAGCTAACCGTGCGTAATGACAATCTTGAAACCCGTAAAATTCTCCTGGATGGCATCAGGCGAGTCGCGGAGAACATGGGCAGGGTTGCGGGATTGCCTGACGATTTATTGCCTGAAGTGATCGTCTCAGATGAAAGCGTGCCCCCGGGCATTAATGACACCGAGTTAACCCAGCGTCTTCGAGGCGTGTGGCGCAGTGCTTTGGGTGAAGATATATTTTATGAGTCAAAACGCAAAGGCATGGGGGCTGAGGATTTCCCGTTTTTCACCACCGACCCCTATATTCCCAGCACCTACTTTGCCGTAGGCGGCACACCGCAAGCCGATTTTGACGCCGAGGAGGCTGGTGGTACACCGGTCCCATCCCATCACTCGCCCTTATTCAAGGTAAAAGGCGAAGAGTCGGTGGTATTAGGGGTGGAAGCGACTGTCGTGGCGCTGCGGGATTTGCTGCAGGTTATAGCCAGGTAAACTACGGAACCCCGTCATTATCAGGTGGGGTTGTATCAGGGTCTTCTTGTGAGCCTGCACCAGTCGCATTTCGAACACCCTGGGCGTTCATAAGATCCTCGATGGTGAGAGTGCCTTCCTGGTCGGTACGGTCGTTGCCTCCCGTCAGGTATTCCAGGGCATTTTGTGAAGCACCTGCTGTGCTCTCAGATTCGGACTGGTCGGAGGAGGGCGGAACAATGCTCTCGGAGGAGGACGCACTGGCAGTGCGGTTTTGCTCGTCAGTGCTCTGTTGGCCGGTCTGTTCTTGACCATCTGCTTGTTTGTTATTGTCTTCAGAGGAAGCGGTATTAGCTTCACCTGCATTGGCCATCTGGTTTCCTTGCCCTTTCAGGAATTCCATGGCGTTTTGAGACACACCTTCCGTGCTTGTGGCATTGGGGTCATTCGAAGATTCAGGTGAATAACTACCCGCAGTACTGCTTTGCTTAGAGTTGCTCTGTTGGCTGGCCTGCTGACCCTCACCGCCCTGGCCCATGTTGCCACCTGCAGAGCCTTCGCCTTCACTTTCCCTGAACCCTGGGCAGAGCCTTCACCAGTTGCACCGGCTGTTGATGACGCCGCCTTTGAGCGGGAAGCGTTTTCGTATATCTCAGCCTCACGCTTATGGTAGTTATCCACCAGCTCACCCCAGGCGTCCACTTCCATTTTTTGCAGGGCCCGGTTTGTACTGGCTGCGTTACTGGGCACGTAGGGATAGTCAGTGTTTTCATCACCGGGCTGCCATTGATCACCCTGGATGATTATTTCACGCAGTTCGTTTCTGAGATGCTTTTGCGATTCTTCAGGTAGTTTGTCAATTTTTTGTGCGCCTGCCTGGGACTGATAGGAGTTTTCCGGCAACATGTTTCTTTG
>PVMK01115217.1_pt1 | contig 98754 bp, 99 predicted proteins | sample 1853481 | NCBI WGS metagenome assembly PVMK01 (sample SAMN08533507, study PRJNA380276) | Marine sediment metagenome, whole genome shotgun sequencing project.
GCCCAGCACCAGATGTTTTGGCGTATGGCCAGCAACAGATAGGCGACAGCGAAACCGACCGCTGCTACCTCCAGTGGCGACATGGCGGCCCACCCGGCTGCCAGGCTATCCAGATCCGTCCCCAATGTCCGGTGCGTTCTGAATGTCCAGGTCGGCGTTAATGTACTTGGTCACAAAGACGGCCCGGGTGTCACCCTGCATGGCTTGTTTCATGCAGGCGTTAACCGCTGCAGTCACGGCGTCAAAATCGCCACGTACCTGCGTACTCATTTGGTTGGTGACCAGCTCTATTCCGCTGCAGCGGCGCAGGTTATGAATGACGTCCTTGATCGGAGTTACAAAATCCCGATCGAGCGGGTACATGCTTACGTCGACTGTAATGCGCATATCGTTCAGCCTCGTTCATGCCGTTATCAATAGCGGAAACCTAGCGTGATCCCGTAATGCCTGGGATCACCAAACTTCGTATACAGGGTATCCGCGAACAGCGGTGGCTCGTTGCCGAAATAGAACCCCCGCACTGCGTAGTTCTCGTCGAATATGTTACGCCCCCATAGATACACCGACCACTGGTCCCATTGCTTGCCGATCTTCAGGTTGACGAGTTCATAAGACCCGGATTTCTGGTCATGGCTAACGTCGAAGTAGTAGGAGCCGACCGCGTTGATATCCAGCCGCGCGTACCAGCCACCCGGGCTGCTCCACGTGGTGCCGACATTGAGCGTATACGGCGGTGCATGCGCCAGATCACGATCCTGGGCCGCGGGACGCACCGCGTACTCGTCGATATCGGTATGCAGCAAACCCAGACTGCCGTGCACGGCCCAGCTATCGCTAAGCTGCCATTGCGCTCCGGCTTCAAGGCCATACGCCTGCGCTTTACCGTTCGACGTTACGAATACGAAGCTGTTTGGATCGAAAGGAATCTGCTGAACAGACTGACTGAGCTGGGCGTCATCGCGGTCCATATAGAAGACGACCAAATCCGCTGACAGACTCCCATCCAGCCACAGGCCCTTTAGCCCGAGCTCGTAATTCCACAGATACTCCGGCTCATACGAGATCAACCCCGGACCAAGCTGGCCGCTCAGTGCCGCAAGCGACGGATTGAAGCCGCCAGCCTTGAAGCCACGCGCAATACGCGCATAGCCTCGCACCCGGTCGGACCAGTCATAGCTCAGCGCCAGGTGCCCGCCGAGCATGCCTTCGTCGGGATCGAAGCTGTTTGATTCCATAACCGGTGGAAAAGTGCCGTTGTCCTGCCATTGGTCGGAGTATTTCGCATCCCAGTATTCATAACGCAGGCCAAAGGAAAGTCCGAGACGGTCGCTGAGATCTGCGTCGAGACTGCCAAACGCCGCTATGCTGTCGGCCGTGTAGCTACTGCTGATCTGCCGGTCCGTGAAACAGACGCCGGGCGGGCAGAACGCCTCCGCCGCGCTGTCATCATAGACACCGGTCGAGTCGATGCGGTTGTCTTCCTCGAGCCGCTGCGCAAAGATTCCCAGCACCCAATCGGTGCTGTCGTTGAATAATCGCCCATCCGGCGAAGAAATCAGCCGGAACTCCTGGCTCAGGCTGTCCCGCTCACGCGGATTCAAATAGGAATAGTCGTAGATACGTGGATTCCAAAACGGGTCACTGCCCCAGTCACCGTCGAAGCTGAACAGGATCTCCGAAGTCGCATACCCGGTAATACTGACGAGATCGACGGCGTGGTTCAGCGGCCCCGTGACCTTCAGCGAACCGGCCGTAGTCTCCTGGCTGTCGCGGCCCGGGTTTGTCGGAATACATGGTCGAGCCGTTATCGATGACAAATGCGTCGTAACCGTTGTCGAAATCGGCATACAGCCCAGACAACAACAGCTCCCAGTCCTGCGCAAACATCCAGCGTAGCTTGCCGCGGCCGGTCAACTCCTCGCGACCGTTGCTGTCGTCCCGATCCAGCGACGCGTTGTCCCGGAAACCGTTGCTTTCGTAGTAGTGAACAGAAACTCGACCGCTGAGCGTTTCACCCATCGGTCCGCCCAGCGCTCCGCCAACAGCGAAGGTGTCATCATTTCCACCGGTTAGTTCTACTCGCGCTTCGAGCTCAGGCGACGGGTTGGTACTTTTCATAAATATGAGCCCGGCGATAGCGCTCGAGCCGTAGCGGGTGCTTTGAGGGCCGCGCAGCACGTCCACCTGCTGAATGTCGAACAGGCTGGACGCGCCGCCTACGCCCGACATATCGATGTCATCTACGATGAAACCTACCGATGGGTTTGGCGCGCCTTCGTACTGCTCACGCTCTCCGACCCCCCGCAACTGAAAGTAGCGGGCCCGCGAGCCTTCGCCCGACAAATTCATGTTCGGGACCAGTTGGACGAGTTCCTCGAAATGCACCAGCGTCGCTGAATCGATCGTGTCCTGGTTCAGCACCGTAATACTGGCGTTCAGGTTTCTTGCGGTCTCGTCGCGAAATCCCGAGACAATGATCTCTTCGACCTGTGGCGTAAGTGGACTGGCATCCTCGGCAAATACAGTCTTTAAAACAAACAGGCAGAAGGTCGCTGCGGTGAGCTGCAGTAGTAGAGTTTTCTTACTCATGACTCGGATCTCTATGTGCAACAGAGATCCGGTTACGGCCAGTGGAGGGAATCTTTTGCGAAGATCCTATTCCTACGCCGGTACTAACCGGATCAGGTTCAGAGGGTTCCTGTCTGGCAGGTCTCAGGTCCGCTTCGCGGCCCACCCCATAAGGTCTACCGGACTATAGCGCATCGAAACAAGCACCTAAAGGTAGATAGCAGCATCGCCAAGCGCCGCTCGGAAAACATTTGCGGCAGGAGCCTGGTGAATTTATGCGGCGACCGTTCAACCCAAGCGCGGTGCCGGCCGCGGGTGACCGAAGGGCATCCATGCTTAACTGCCCTTCGCCGTCCCTGGCTACGGGCAGATCGGCGCCGGCTTGCTCTGACATCCCTGTCTCGCCAGCCGGCGACGACGCTCGGACGCCCTCGGTCCCGCGCGCCCGGAGCCGCGACCTTATCAGCGGTCCGGTTCTTTGCTATGGTCAGCGCCCAAACTCGTCGAACGCCATACAAACAACCGGGAAGAAAGCAATGGCAGAACAAGAGTACAAAGTGATCGACGCCGTCGTGAATATCTGGACCGAGGAGGCACTGTCTCACCGGCCCGATTGGGGCGACGACTTTTTCACCGGCAAAATGAACGTCAAAAGCGGATTGATGGATCCGATGTCACTCGAGCAGACCATCGAAAACCTGGATGAGGCCGGAATCGACAAAGCTTTTCTGATTGCCGCGCACGCCGGCCGGCCCGGCCTGCCCGGTTGTTATCACATGCCCTACGAAGTCGTCGCGCGCGCCTGCGAACAGTATCCCGACCGCTTCCATGGTCTGGCAGGTATCGACCCATTTGATGGCATGAAGGGTGTTAAGGCGTTTGAAGATGCCGTCACGAACATGGGGTTCATTGGCGCCCACCTTTATCCGCACTGGTTCGAATTGGCGCCGGACCATCGCAAGTACTATCCGTTTTACGCCAAATGCTCTGAGCTCGGCGTTCCGATACAGATGCAAGTCGGCCAATCAATGATCTATTCCCCGGATTTTCCGTGCCAGAGCGTTGGTAGGCCAATCAGCCTGGACCCGGTAGCCTGCGATTTCCCGGAACTGAGGCTGATTGGCATACATGTCGGGATTCCGTGGCACGAAGAAATGATCGCGATGTCGTGGAAACACAAAAATGTTTACATCGGCTCAGATGCCCACCGGCCGAAATACTGGCCCGCGGCGTTCACCCACTATGTCAATTCTTTCGGCCAGGACAAGGTGATTTTTGGTACCGATTACCCGGTGCTTCCTTTCAAGCGCACCATCGACGATATCGATGCACTCGGGCTGAAGCCGGAAGTGCGCCGCAAGCTGTTGCACGACAACGCGATCAGGATTTACGGTCTGGACAGCTAAACTCGCGGCTGTGGTGAGAATGCGCAGCCATTGGATGGCATTATTCGGCGCGCGCGGTGGCTCCTGATTCGAGCATCTTGTCGATCTCGGCCTGACTGAGGCCGGCTTCCTTCAGCAATTCAATACTGTGCTCGCCGAGACGCGGCGGCAGACGACGGACATCGGTGGGTGTTTCCGAAAACGAGACCGGGAACTTCGTCATCCGGATTTTGCCTTCGGTGGGATGATCAACCACTTCCCAGAAATCGATGGCTTTCAGGTGCGGATCATCAACCAGGTCTTCCAGGGTATTGACCAGATTGGTCGGGACGCTGGTCTCGCCGAAAACATCCAGCCACTCCTGTGTCGTGCGGGTTGCCATGGTTTTTGCGGTTTCATCGTAAGTGTCGTCGATGTTCTTTACCCGATCGGACAATGTCGTAAAACGGGGATCCTCCAGAAGATCAGTGCGCCCGGAGACCTCGCAGAATGTTTTCCAATGCGCGTCCAGGTATGGAAGGATCGCGATATATCCGTCCTTGGTCTTGTAGGGCTTGCGGTGATGACTCATCAACCGCGTGTAGCCGGCCGTGCCTATCGGTGGTTCAAAGGTCATGCCCCACAGGTGCTCCGCCATCGTGTAATAGACCATGCTCTCGTACATCGGCACCTCAAGCTCCTGCCCCACGCCGGTCCGTTCCCGGTGATACAAGGCAGCGGTCACAGCGTAGACCACCCCCAACGCTGTCGTTTTGTCGGCAATCACTGTCGGCAGGTAACGTGGCTCGCCGAGCACCATCTTGTTCAGCATGGCGATACCGCTGGCCGATTGAATCGAGTCGTCCAGCGCGCCTTTGGACCCGTATGGTCCGGCCTTTCCGTATCCGTAGGTACCGCAATAAATGATTTTCGGATTGACTGACTGCAGGTCTGCGTAGTCGAGGCCCAATTTGGTCATCACCTGCGGCCGGTTGTTGTGAATCAGCACGTCGACCCGTTCAGCCAGCTTCAGCACCGCGGCCCGCCCTGAATCCTGCTTCAGGTCCAGCACGATGCTGCGCTTGTTACGGTTGCAGGTCAGATACAACGCCGCCATGCCGGGATTTCTCGATGCACCCAGGACCCGGTTACTGTCCCCGTACGGTGGCTCGACCTTGATAACGTCCGCCCCCATATCCGCGAGGATCTGGCATGCCCAGGGTCCGAGCACAACAGTGCAAAGTTCGAGAATACGGACCCCTTCGAGAGGACCTGCCATGGTTTCTCCTTTTATGTCCCGGAATTTTCGTGCAACGGGTCACCGATCGGGGACACTTTAGCGGAGCGCCGTATCCGCGCAACCAGGCAAAAAACCGGGCGCGGTCTCAAAGCCAGCGCCTCATCGGCACGCTTAGATATAGAACGTCTTGTCGTAGCCGTCCGGATGTTCGAAATCATGCGGATGGTTATGCCCGTCCTTCGACCTGATCCATTGGAACAGTTCGGGCTTGGCCCGGGCCAGTTGAGCCGCGGCACGATCCCGGTTTTCCTCCGGAGAGGTCCACGGATTGAAGTGAAAATAGTTATGCAGCTTGCTGTCGGTCCGTCCGAAAGCGAGGATACCCAGTTCACTGCGGAACGCCCCGTGATTAATCCATGGCGGGCGCCAGAAGTATCCGCCGGTCGGCAAGTCGCCGAATTGCATCATCCAGGACGTTCCCCAGATGTGATAAGCCTCCTCGGCACAATCGTGATAAGAGATATTGTCCTGCCAGAACTTCGGCGTCATGCAGTAAAGAAATGACAACGCTTCCGTTAACGGATCATATTTCAGAATTTTCAGCAGGCAGCCGGGCGCAACGGCCGGATAGATCGTTTGGGTCGTCGGCATCCACTGAATATCTTCATAGGCATCGACAATAGTCAGCTGATCGCGCATCGCCAGTTTATGATCCTCGTCGGACTCGACAAAGCTGGGCTCGGCAAAGTTGTACATCAAATAGGCGGTCGCTCCGCGCGGCGCGGTCATCTCCGGCATCGCCACCCCCGGCGGGACCCGCAGGTAATAGCCTGCCTTGCAGACCTGCTTACCGTATTTGAGTGACCCAGCCGTGATTATCATCTCGTACTCGGTGTAGCTCATTCCCGGCGGTAACTTGTAGCCCGGATCAAACTTGATGGTCATTGTGCACGCACCGGTGTCGTCATCGATGCTCAACATCTTGTAGTGCATGCCCTTGCCGAAGCCTGGAAGGGTCATTTTCTTGAACGGAACGGTGGTATCCACGAATGGCTCGATATGTTTACGGGCCATGATCTTCTCCTGCTGAAACTTTATTGTGTGAGCTTAGGGGTCAGACTAGTCTGCGATCACCAGACGACCCGGTCCTTACGCTTTGGTTTTTTTGGCAATTCATCGGCGCCAACCTGCCGAAGCTCGGTAAAGTGCGTAGTGAAGCCGCGCGTCTGGATACGCTTATAAAACGCTGCGTACCATTTGGCGCGTTTCGGCGCCAACGCGTTCATCTGTTTGGCGATTTTTTGGTTCAGCTTTTTTTGCAGCTCAACTTCTTTCTTGAGCCACGCCTTGACCGCGGCGGGAACTTTATGCGGAATGACATTCGATTTGGCCATTTCTTCCCCTTTTTTGGCTGTTGTAGTCGGAAAAGACCGGCACTATATCAGAAAAACCGGCGGATGCACCGGCCACATGGGATCGGTGCGGCCGTCGGACGGAGCTGACGTGGCTGCGTTGCGAGTGACCGGTCGCAGCCCCAATCAAGCCCGAACTGTTGCCATTGTTTTAAGTCTTTCCTTTGAGCCAGTTCACGACCACGCTGGTCCAGGCTTCGGGTTGCTCATCGATAATATCAAAGGTGCCACCTTCGATTTCGACGTAGTCAAAATCCGGACGCATCTCCCTGGCACGCTCGGCAATATGATGGATCGAGTCGCCGGTGTTGCTGAACACGAGGCACGGATGCTGAATCTTCATGATCGCCGCGCCATGGTCGTATCTCATGACGGCATCGTGTGCGTACCACACATTAGGCCAGGCAGCCGCAGCCTGAACCACGTGCCGGTGTATGGCGTCCAGGTCCGTCCAACCGGGTTGCGCCGCCATCCGGGTATTCCACTGCTCGGTCAGGTGGCTGCCATCCTCGCGCGGAGCCCATTCCCGCTCCTTGCCGAGAATTTCCGTGAATATTGCGCGTTCCTCATCGGTTAAAGGGAATGGCCCGTTCAGTATGATTCGGTTGATACGCTCTGGATATTGCAACAGGACTTCGGTTGCACAGATCGCTCCGGTATGGTGTCCTAAGATATCCGCTTTCTCGATGCTGAGATGGTCGAGAACTGCCGGAACGATATGCGCATACTCGGCAATCGTCGGCACGTGATCCGGCCCGTCCGAGCCTCCATAACCAGGCAGATCAATTGCGATCGCCTGAATCCCTTCTGCAGCGAGTAACGGCATGACCTTATCGAACTGGACCATCGAAGTCGGGCCCTGGTGTTGCAATACCAGCGGCGCGCCTTCGCCGCAGGTTGCGTAATGTATCTGACCGAATTCTCCGTTCGCATAGCCCTTGGTTTTTTTCATGTCATGGCGCCTCTGCCGAATGCGGTTGCCCGTAGTTTCGCACAGTTCAACGAAGCCGGATCACTGACGGCAGAGCGAACGCTACAGCGTTCGACACAGGTGGCCGCCATCCACCGTAATGACGGAGCCGGTCATATAATTTGACGCGCCGGAGGCGAGCAACAGCAATGGACCCTCAAGCTCGCTCAACTCGCCGGCCCGGCGCATTGGAACGCCTGCCAGCATTTCCTTGCCCTTGGCCGTGCCCAGGAAACTCGTGTTCATTTCAGTGGAGAAATACCCCGGAGCAATGGCATTGACGCGAATATTATCGGGCGACCACTCCAGGGCCATCGAGCGGGTCAACTGCACCACACCCGCCTTGGACACCATATATGCGCCAAGCATCTTGCCCGTCCCGAACGCGAGAATCGACGCGATATTGACTATCGATCCGGTCACGCCCGCAGCCTTCATACGTTTCGCGCCCTCCCGGGCGACCATCCAGGCTGCCTTGAGGTTTGTGTTAACAACGGCATCCCAGTCGTCTTCGCCGAGCTGCATCAGATACCCCAAGCGGCTAATACCAGCATTGTTTACAACGATGTCGACGACCCCGAAATGCTCCTCGGCCGAATCGAATGCGGCCGTGATGCTGGAGGATTCGTTAACATCCAGCTCCAGGCAATACACCTCGCCGCCCGTATCGCGGTGCACGATATCAGCGGTTTCCTGAAGCTTTGGCATGCGACGCGCGGCCACAACCACATTGGCGCCGGCTCCCGCCAATATCCTGGCAAACTCTCGCCCGAGTCCGCTGCCGGCGCCGGTCACCAGCGCAGTTTGGTTATCGAGTCGGAATGGATTATTCATTATTGATTGCTGCCGACGCGAAACAGGCCCCCGTGTCCTCACTCGCGTCGGCATGACCGACAATCGTCGGCGGCGATATCGGGCGACGGGAGATTTTCCGGCGACCCGAATTACATATTGCGACGGTATTCGCCCCCAACACTGTAAAGCGCTGCGGAAATCTGGCTCAGTGATGCGTATTTGACGGTTTCCATCAATTCGGCAAACACATTACCCTGGGCAGCGGCGACGTCGACCAGACGTGCCAGGGCGGCCGGACATTCATCGGCATGGTTGCTTTGAAAGAGGCGTAACGATGATATCTGCGCCTGCTTCTCGCTTTCCGTCGAGCGCATCAACTCTTGTTTGGAGATGTCCTGTCCCAGCCCTTCCGGGGATCGAAACGTATTGACGCCGACAATGGGAAGGCTCCCGTCGTGCTTCTTGCTTTCGTAGTAAAGGCTTTCGTCCTGAATTTTCCCGCGCTGGTACATGGTGTCCATCGCTCCGAGGACTCCGCCGCGCTCAGAGATGCTCTCGAACTCGGCATATACGGACTCCTCCACCAGGTCCGTCAACTCCTCGATAATGAATGATCCCTGCCACGGATTCTCGCAGAAGTTCAGGCCAAACTCGCGGTTCAGTATCAGTTGGATTGCCACTGCGCGGCGCACCGATTCTTCAGTGGGCGTCGTTATCGCTTCATCATAGGCATTGGTATGCAAACTGTTGCAGTTGTCGAAAATCGCGTAAAGCGCCTGCAGTGTGGTCCGAACATCATTGAAGCTGATTTCCTGTGCATGCAGGCTGCGGCCCGATGTCTGGACGTGATACTTGAGCATCTGGCTGCGGGCATCAGCATGGTAGCGTTCCCGCATGGCGCGCGCCCAGATTCGGCGAGCCACACGCCCGATCACGGTGTACTCCGGGTCCATGCCATTGGAGAAAAAGAAGCTCAGGTTCGGCGCGAACTGATTGATATCCATGCCCCGCGCCAGGTAATACTCCACGATCGTAAATCCGTTAGCTAGCGTAAAAGCAAGTTGGCTGATCGGGTTCGCCCCCGCCTCGGCAATGTGGTATCCGCTGATCGAGACGCTGTAGTAATTGCGAACGTTATTCGTGTTGAAATACTCCTGAACGTCTCCCATCATCTTCATGGCAAATTCAGTCGAAAAAATGCAGGTATTCTGCGCCTGGTCTTCTTTCAGGATATCTGCCTGAACCGTGCCGCGTACTTGTGACAGCGTTTCTTTTTTGATACGCGCGTACATTTCAGCGTTGACTAGTTTTTCTCCAGAAATTCCCAATAAGGCCAGCCCCAGGCCATCGTGGGTCGCAGGCAACTCACCAGCGTACTGCGGCCGTTGCTTGCCTTTGAAATGCTTTTCAATCGCCTTTTGCGCCTTGTCCCACTTACCCGACTCCCGTAGATGGATTTCCACTTGCTGGTCGATGGCGGCATTCAGATAGAACGCCAGTAACATTGGGGCCGGTCCATTGATGGTCATCGAAACCGACGTGGTGGGTTCGCACAGGTTGAAACCTGAATAGAGCTTTTTCAAATCGTCGACGGTGGCGATGGAGACGCCCGAATTGCCGACTTTGCCGTAAATGTCCGGGCGCGGATGTGGATCCTCGCCGTACAGCGTTACCGAATCGAAGGCAGTGGACAAACGCGCCGCTTCGTGGCCCTTGGCCAGGTAATGAAAACGCTGGTTGGTCCGCTCCGGCGGACCTTCGCCGGCAAACATGCGGGTTGGATCTTCGCCGAGGCGGCGATAGGGATAAACGCCTCCCGTGTACGGGTAACTGCCGGGCAGATTCTCCATTTGCAGAAACCGTAGTAAGTCACCCCAGTCGCGGTACCTGGGCGTTGCGACCTTTGGAATGTTCTGATGGCTGATTGACTCGGTGTAATTCTTCCCAGTTATTTTCCGACCACGCACCGTGTACGAATATTCTTCCTGCTGCACTGCTTCCCGGCGGGCGGGCCAGGCTTGCAACAGATCCAGTCCCGTAATGCCCATCGCCTCCAGTGCTATCTGATAGGCCTGCCTCAATGCACCGACTGAATTCGGTTCGGTGTCGTCCGGCAGATCGGATACATATGCTTCGAGCGGCGCCGGTAAACGTGGATCGTCGAGCGCCTTGAGTGCCTCATACAGGTGATGTGCCTGGCTTGCCGCTTCAGCGTTACGGGTAATGTCCGCGTTGATCTCACGACCCTGTTCGGCAATTTCAGCGAGATAACGCGCACGACTGCCGGGTATCAGGGAACCTGCTCGTGGCTCCCTATTCTCACATGCGAGGTCGGGCGTCCAGGCCTTCGAATCGAGGCTCATTTTTTCGCGCAGGAGCCGGCACAGTTCGCTGAACATCCACGTCATGCCGGGATCATTGAACTGACTGGCAATTGTCGGATAGACCGGCACCTGCTCGTCGGCGACATCGAATGCAAGATGGTTACGCTTCCACTGCTTGCGAACGTCCCGAAGCGCATCCTGCGAAGCGCGCTGGTCGTATTTGTTCAAAACCACCAGCTCTGCGTAGTCGATCATGTCGATTTTCTCGAGTTGGCTGGCGGCGCCGTAGTCACTCGTCATCACGTAAATCGGCAGGTCAACCAAATCCACAATTTCACTGTCGCTTTGTCCGATTCCGGCTGTCTCGACGATGACGAGATCAAAACCCAGCGACTTGAGAAACAGAATCGCATCGTCAAGTATTTCGCTGGTGGCGAGGTGTTGCCGCCGCGTTGCCATGGAGCGCATGTAGATGCCGTCCGAACGGAGACTGTTCATACGGATTCGGTCACCGAGCAGAGCTCCACCGGTGCGACGCCGGGTGGGATCGACCGCCAGAACCGCGATCGTCATATCCGGAAACGACCGCAAAAAGCGGTGCAGCAGCTCATCAGTGACGCTGCTCTTGCCGGCACCGCCGGTCCCCGTGATGCCGATGACGGGGACCTGGCCGGCTTGCATTCGCCACTGCTTGCGCAATACGGCGAGGCGTGATTCGTCAAATTGACTGGCCTCGAGCGCTGAGATCACTGCAGCAAGCCTTGATGCCTCATCGCGCTTTATCCCTTCCAGATCGGGCATCGAGCGGCGCTTAGCCACGGTCCGGGCGATCAGGTCTTCGATCATCGCGGACAAGCCCATGGCGAGGCCGTCGTCCGGGTCATAGATCCGCTCGACGCCGTAGGCCTGCAGTTCCTGTATTTCCTGTTTTGTGATGGTGCCGCCGCCACCGCCGAAAACCCGGATATGTTCCGCGCCCTGTTCGCGCAACATGTCGATCATGTAACGAAAGAACTCGTTGTGACCGCCTTGATATGAACTGACGGCAATGCCGTCCGCATCTTCCTGGATCGCGGCCCGGACGATATCGGCCACGCTGCGATTGTGGCCCAAATGGATCACTTCCACGCCCTGCGACTGAATCAACCGCCGCATGATATTGATCGCCGCGTCGTGCCCGTCGAATAGCGACGCAGCCGTCACGAATCTGAGCGGATGATCAGCAGGTTGCTCAGCGGCGCCGCGCACTTCGTGTACCGGGGTACTCATGTGCTCAAAACTCGCCTTATTGGTGCTCCGGATCCAATCGCACAGTTTGACCCAACGCCACCTCGGCAGCAAATGACTTATTTCGCAGAATCTTCGCTTTGGGTTATATTTGGTGCCGTATTGCGGCCTTGGCCGGTCCCGATCGGGGTACCGGCCGGCCAGAACATCGAACGAAGAATTGCAAAGGATCGTCCATGGACCTCGAAAACAAAGTCATCGTCGTGACCGGTGCAGCCCGAGGGCTGGGTGCCGCCATGGCCAAACGCCTCGCGACCCATCGGACGAAGCTCGGACTGATCGACCTGGAGGAAAGCAGTCTCGAGACAACGGCAGCTGCCTGCCAAGAGGCTGGCGCAGAAGTTGCGACTTATGGCGCCGACGTATCCAAGGAAGCGGACGTCGTCGCGGTATTTGATCGGGTGGTCGCCGACCTGGGCAGCCTCCACGGACTGATCAACAATGCTGGGATTACCCGGGATGCCCTGCTGGTCAAGTTCAAGGACGGTGAAGTGGTTTCGACGATGAGCCTGGAGCAATGGCAGGCCGTGATCGATGTGAATCTCACCGGCACATTTCTCTGCGGCCGGGAGGCGGTGCGGCACATGACCGAACTCGGCAACGAAGGTGTCATTATTAATATATCGAGCATTTCACGCGCCGGGAACATGGGGCAGACCAATTACTCCGCCACCAAAGCCGGCGTGCAGGCAATGGCCGTGGCCTGGGGCAAGGAATTGGCGCGCTACGGCATTCGAGCCGCTTTTATCGCGCCGGGCTTCATCAACACCGAGATGGTCGCCGGTATGAAACAGGAAGCGAGAGACAAGCTGACCGCGGGCATTCCGCTGCGGCGCATCGGAGAACCCGATCAAGTTGCTCAGGCTGCGGAATTTATTTTCTTAAACGATTACTTTTCCGGCCGGGGTATCGAATTGGACGGCGCGTTACGAATGTAAAGACCGCCAGGCTATCGCAGACTGACGATCGCCGGGAATTTAACGTTTACCGGTGAATGGAGAATTGGTGGAGCCGAGGAGGATCGAACTCCCGACCTTCGCATTGCGAACGCGACGCTCTCCCAGCTGAGCTACGGCCCCACACTTATAACGCGCATATTATCATGTAGTTACGAGCGTCATGCCAAGCGCCGCATTTTGCCCGAATTTTTGCCCGAGTTTTGCCCGACTATGCGAAGTACGGTCCCGCGATCTCGATCACAGATCCTCTCCACGTACTCGAGCAGTCGGGAAAAATCCGGGGCGCTGTAGTGTGTAGTGATGTCCCCGACTGTATGACCGAGGAGCGCCTTGCGGTCCTCTAGAGGGACACCGGCGGCCCTCAGACGGTGTCCGAAGGTGTGTCTCAGATCATGCACTCGCAGGCGCACCTGAATTGGGTGGCCAGAGAACTTAACGAGCGTCCTCGCAAAACGCTAGGCTTCGAGACACCGGCAGAACGATTTGCAGCCTGTGTTGCGTCGACCGGTTGAAATGGCAGCCAATAGCGGACATTGGCTTGAACAAGTAGCATTAAGCGAATCAATTTCCAGTACGGAAGGATTGGCAACATGAAATATCCATCCATAGGATTTGCACTGGGGATAGTCGTGACAGCGTGCGCGACGACCTATGATCCTCTTGATGACTATGAGGAACTTACCCCGACCAGGATAATGGCCGCACCCGCGGTGCAATCGGGTCAGGCAGCGGCACAAGACCCTGAGTTGATAGAGCATGGGCAATACCTTGTCGAGCTGATCGGTTGCCCAGTCTGTCACACGGATGGCGCACTAATTGGCGAGCCGCGATTTGATAAGTGGCTCGCGGGCTCTGGCGTCGGCATCGCCTACTCGAATCCGCTGAAATACGACAATCCGGGCGTCGTTTTCCCCCCGAATCTAACCCCGGATCTCAAGACCGGCATCGGTCTGTTGAGTGATGATGAGATCGGGACCTATATTCGCGATGGTTTCGATCGTCATGGACGACGGCTGATACAAGTAATGCCATGGCTGATCTACTCGTCGATGTCTGATGCGGATACGCGCGCTATTGTCGCGTATCTGCGAAGCTTGCCACCAATCGAACACAAAGTGCCCGATAATGTCCCACCGGGGTCAACTACCAAAGAACTCTTCGTGCACTTCGGCGTCTATCGTAGCCGACCTTAACGGGCCTATGGTTCAACCATCGACCGGAGGCTCGGCCCGCAAGCCGCAGGCAGCCATCAACACCTCGCCGCGCCTCGAATTCTGACGATATACAGTACAACCCTTGAGCCCGGCCCGATAAGCAAGGCTGTGTCGAGGGTCAGCGCGTTGGTCTGGAAAGCCGCTATTGAAAGGTAGAGATTACCGGGAACGTCACGGAGGGGGTTTCTCCGGGGACACTTTTTCTGTCGTTTCACTTTTCGGAAACCCGCACTAACGCACTTATCAGACCACCTGTCGATCCGCTGTCACATTGTCCTAAATACAAGGCAACAGCACTTGAGCCGTAGGATCAGCCGCACAGCCGCTTCTAACCCTTCGCAAACATCGTCAACGTCCACCGATCGGCCGCCACATCGTGGCGCAGGATATAGGTGTCCCCGTCTGATCCACGGCACTTGAAGTAGCGATGGTCCGGAGCGGTCCACCGGTCAAGTACTTCAACGACCTGCACCGCCCGTTCGCCAGGGAAGAATTCCCGCGGTTCCTCTTCCCCGCGGTAGGCGGCGTAACAGTTCACTGTTAGACCCGTGTCCTGTCGTGACTGCAGGGTCATACGGGGGGCTTCGGTCTTTAGCGTCACTCGGGATGGCCCACAGGCATCAGCGCCAGGGGCGCCGCGTTCGCGGGCAGCCCCAGCACACTCTTCACGTCTTCGTCCTCGAATGCCCCGACGATCACAGTGGCCAGACCCAAGGACTGGACTTGTAGGTAGACGTTCTGTGCCACATGGCCGACCTCTATGTGGACGTACCGGGCGGCGCGGGAACCGTACTTCCGCGCGCTGCGTTGGTAGACGGCCGTTATGATCACCACCGCTGCCCCATCCGCAATCCATTGCTGCCATAGGGCCGCACGCGACAGGCGACGGCGCAAATCGCCCGGCGAGTGCAGCCTCAGGCTGTGGGCCCCGGGGTGATACTTGTAAACGCCGGCAGCAAGGCCCGTGACGTCACCGGCCACGAAATACACTTCAACAGGATACAGGGCGCCCGCGGATGGTGCGGTCCGCCCGCCCGCCGACGAAGTCACCCCCTGGGCTGCCCAGAGCAGTTGGCCGATGGCTTCGAGCGTTACCGGCTCGGCAGTGAAATGCCGGACAGAGCGACGCTCCCCCAGCGCCTCCTCCACCGAGAAGTGGGAGTTTGGATTCGGGGGTGGCAGCAAGATCTCGCGACTTGTATCAGCCTCCATACTGGATGCCCATGTAGCGGCTGTTACCATCCCACAAAGGTTCAGAAACGAAAACTTCACGCAAGACCGAATTTCCAACGAATCAGGACCAGAAACGCCCTAGCCTCGCAGATTTCGGGCTTGATTACACTTAGTGTAATCTCCATGGCTCACTGCAACCCTGTTTTCTAGTTAGGAATTCGATTCATTTGGCGCGCGAGTGAATCGTCATGTCCGTGCCAATGCGCCAGCCATCTCCAGTGGCCGCAAGGTATTCGTTATGGTGGCAGTGATTCGAGTTCGTCGTCCTCGAACTGGGCGAGCCAGAGCTCCGCCCCATGCGTAGCAACACTTTCAACCGTGTAAATCAGCTTGCCGTCGCCGGTATCAACACTGACAACTATGCCGACGTCCCCGTGCGACTGCCTCGCTCTCATGGACCTGCCACTGTTTCGGCTCGAGCAGCGGTTGATCTAACCGTTCCTACGACGATTACCAACCATATCGGCATCGGTCTCAGGCTCGCCAGTAGCCTGGAAATAAGCCAACAAAATCAAGCCGGACGAATGCTTGGGACGGATAGCTAGCCCGCAGATTGTTCCAAACGAGCAGCAGGACCCAAGGACCGGCGTTCGCGATGACCGCGGTGGATATGCCGCTGGACACAAGTTAGAGGCTCGTCTCCACGATAAAGTGGACTATGTGCTTTTGCATCAAAACTGTTGCCGGTGCGCACTGAAACTGAGGAACCGAGCCTTATCGAGAAGAGCCTCGAACTCACCGCCCGATACCCGGATGAGTTCTTCATGATCTCCTGCTTCAAAATAGATTTCCGAATGACCGCGTAACGATGCATCTACGATCGTCTCCAGTTCATATGCGGGCCCCAATGCGGGTAATGCTCCTGGAGCACAGTCGGGAAACACGACACCCAGATCCACCTCGGGTGCAGTTTCCAGAGGCCGTTCGAGTTGGCGTTGAACTTCGCCTACTCTCACCTGATGTGTTGCCGGCAGAACCGCCAGCACGTAGCCCGCATCATCCTTTAATAACACGGCTTTCGCGAGAACCTCCCCACTGACATGCGCCGCCTCAGCCGTACGCATGCTGGTTTCCGAATAGGGATGGGTGACGACATTGTATTCGATGCCAGCACGATCAATATATGCACGAACCGTTGTAGAAATGGTCATGGCCTTACTCCCAGTTTAGGATTGTTCAGAACACTACTTCGCTGCCCGTGTCATAAAGCCAGGTTGTCGTCGGTGCGCGAAATACTTCCAACAGCCTGCCACCTGCCCTCCTTTCTATCATCGCTGGTGCAGGCACTTCTAACTCGTGGCCGCATCAGGTTCACCGCTGTTGCGCAATATTACGCGCCGGCTGGCGTCGCGCAGCTTGACCGCTGCGTTCCAGTCATCACCTTCCGGCCTAAGCGGCGCCTCAATGCTCACGAAAACCGAGCCAGGTCGGATCAACCACGTCCCGGGACGGAGAATGCTGCGGCTACCACGCAGTGCTACGGGAATCACTTCTACCCCGGTCATCGCCGCGGTAAGAAAAGCGCCCATGTGAAACGACAGCAGGCCCGGCGGCCGAAAGAACGTGCCCTCCGGGAATACGAGGAGACGCCGACAACCTTCAATCGCTCTTACCATCACATCGGGGGCCCGACTGCTGGCCTCGATGTCGGCTCGGTCGACGTATAAAGCGTTAAGTCTTCCCAGGAAAGTCCGGGAAATAAAATGATCCTTCAACTCCCACTTGGCGACGAACGCCACGTGGTGCTTGAGTGCCAGTAGGAGAAACAGGCCGTCCAGGTAGCTAGTGTGATTGCTGACAAGAATCCAAGGGCGGTCCGGCGGCAGGTTTTCCTCACCACGCAGCCGGACTGGAATTCGGGCGAACCAGCAGATCGATCGCGCGCCGCGGCGAAAAGCCGCCCAACGCCAGCCCAGTCTGGGCAGCAGCGCGACGGCTGTCCAAGTTACCGCGCCTATGGATAACAGTACAAACCACACCCATGCCGAATAGCCGTAGATGGACGCGGCCCGAAGCCAGGTGCGCAGGCGCGCGGCGCCAAGGGACGCCAGCAGGGTCAGATATTGCAACCTCGGCGCCTTGCCCAAAACGCCGCGTTCGTAGAGCTCCCGGGTTGCAGCCCGCTGAATCTTGCCGCTGGGTGTCTTCGGAATTGATCCGACGGGTACCAGCACGACATCATCGGGTGGCATTGCGAGCAGATCTGCTATTTTACTATTGATGTCTCTCACCAGGCCCGTACGCGCGGTCGGGTCCTGTTCGGTGGTCTCGGCCACGAGCACCAACCGTTCCGTACCGTCCGCGCCGGCAGAGCCAAAACCCGCCACGCCGTCTTTGCGGATACCCGGTATATCACCGATCACTGCATCCAGTTCGCTAGGATGGATGTTTCGCCCACCCCGGATGATCATGTCTTTCAGACGGCCTGTTATGAACACCAGACCGCGGGCAATATATGCACGGTCACCGGAGTCGAGCCAGTCGCCGTGAAACAATTGTTCCGTAGCCTTCGGATTTCGGTAATAACCTTTGGTCGCCGACGGTCCGCGGAACTGTAACCGCCCCTCCTGTCGCTCCGGCAGCTCGTGATCGGTCACGTCGACCACACGAACCTCGTGGCCCGGAATGGCGTGCCCGCATGTGATGAACTCCATCGGCGCCGGATCATCGGGCGCTGTGGGTTCCGCAACGCCGCGGCGCTCGAAGCGTTCGCGGTCGATACGGTCGACCGCTACCGGTGTTCCAGGATCGGGAATAGTCAGAGCGGCGCAGGCCTCGGCCAGTCCGTATGACGGCTTCATGGCATCGGCACGGAAGCCATGTTGAGCAAACCGGTCGCAGAAGCCACGCGTGGTCGCCGGACTCACCGGCTCGGCTCCGTTCAGCGCATGCCGCCATGATGCGAGATTCAGGCCTTGAATTTCTTGGTCTCGGATCTTTCGCAAGCAGAGTTCGTAGGCGAAATTCGGTGCGGCCGAGATCGTGCCGCCATGATCATGAATGGCCCACAGCCAGCGCGACGGCCGCGCCAGAAAATGCAAGGGCGACATAAGTATGAGAGAGCAGCCAAGATAAAGGCTGCCCAGCCAGGCACCGATCAACCCCATGTCGTGGTACAGGGGTAACCAACTCACCAATATATCTTCAGAACTCACCGCTAAACGATTACGGGCGGCACGTATGTTGGCGAGAAGATTCCGGTGACTCAGAACAACCCCTTTCGGGTCACCGGTACTGCCGGAGGTGTACTGCAGCATCGCGGTATCTTCCGGACTGGGACGATATGGGTTGACCGGCCAGTCGGTAGACAGCAAATCAGCGGCAATCAGAACGCGTCCCAGCCCGGCAAGATAAGGACGCAGTCCTTGTGCGACTTGGTTAACCGTCTCATCGGCGATGAGAAACTGAGCCCCGGCATTGGCGAGTATGCGTCGGTGGCGGCGCAAATGTGCCACGACCTGGGAAACCCGCGCCGGCGGATAAATGGGCACAGGCACACCACCGGCAATCAGTATGCCCATGAAACACGCAAGGTACTGGTAACTTGTCGGCAGCATGATGACGACCGTGTCTCCACGCTGCAGACCAACCCGCTGAAGGGCACCGGCTACTCGACGTGCTGACGTTGCAAGCTCTCCATAGCTTAGCGGCGGCTCCGCATCTTGCGGAGTTATTATTAGTGCGTGTCGCCGGTCGGCGTGACTCTGTTCGTGCCACGTCAATGCGTCGAGAAGCGTCCTTGCCTCGCGTGGTTCCCCGATCGTCGCGGCCGCGATTTCGCGGTCCAGCAACGGTTCCCGAGGCGCCTCTCTTGCTGGCACGTAGCCGGCCGCTGTAAGGAGGCGCACGAACTCCCGGGGCGTTTCGGCAAGAAGGGCGGAATCGGGCAAATCAGCGTCAAAAGCCTGCTGGATCCTGAGCAGAACCTCGGCGCGCGCCAGACTATCAAGCCCAAAGTCCGCAGTGAGATCACTATCCAGCGCAAGCGGCTCGCGCAACCGAATGTCGGGATGAAGTTCCTTTGCGACCGCTGTCAAAATATCGACTACGCGGTGCCCGACCTCGACTTCACTTCGGGGTTGAGCTCCGGTGGCCAGCGATTCGTTTTTAGATTGAGACACGAACATAAACGCGCTACCTATATCTGCTAGGTTCGAGGAACGCGTACCTCCACAATGCTACAAGGGAACCGGTGCGCCGTACTCTAGGTATTTTCGCGTAGTGTATTCCTAGCCGCGCTGCATTGAGGCAGACTAACCCCGCGCAATGATCGCGTCCGAGTCCTTTAGTCCAACTTCAGTAACCGGTACTTTTTCAAATCGTCAGCGATCCGGCAACCTCCACCGAAGATGATCGACGATGACTGTATCGCACTTCTCCAGTGGCTGCTGCCGCGGTTACACCTGCGCTGGCCTGGCTTTCGCCGCGTGCGCAAACAGGTCTGCAAACGATTCCAGCGTCGATTCACGGAGCTCGGGCTCGATAATGCGGGCGCCTACCGAGACTACCTGCGCCAGCACCCCGAAGAGTTGTCGGTAGCCGATTATCTGTGTCGCATCACCATTTCCCGCTTCAACCGGGATCGAAGTGTGTTTGTCTACTTGGCCGATCACGTGTTGCCAGAACTCGGCGCCGGGGCGTTGGCACAAGGCACCACGCGGCTGACGGCCTGGAGCGTGGGCTGTGCGTCCGGGGAGGAGCCTTACACACTGGCCCTGGTCTGGCATTTTCTCGTCGCCCGGCAGCTGCCGGATCTCGAATTACACATTCTCGGCACGGACATCGATGAAATCCTCCTTGGCCGAGCGAAGCAAGCCCGTTACTCGCGGGGCAGTTTGAAAGAGTTGCCTGAGCAGTGGCTGGCGAGTGCTTTCGAAGACACCGACCACGGCTATCGTCTGAAGCGGATCATCACCGATTACGTCCGCTTTGAGCGGCACGACATTCGCACAGGTCCGCCCAACGGTGGCTTCGATATGGTTCTGTGCCGAAACCTGGCGTTCACATACTTCGCCGACGATTTGCAGCTCACCAGCGCCGAAGTGTTTCACCAGAGCTTGCGTGATGGCGGCACGCTGGTCCTGGGCAAACATGAGAAACTACCGGACCAAGCGGCCGGCTTCACAGTTTGGTCGTCTCCGCATAGGGTCTATAAGAAGCTTGAGAAAGCCGATGCCTAGCCGGCCCAGCTAGGCAAAATCCCGAAGTCTCAACCCGTGACAGGTAAGCAAAGTTAATGATCGCGCGGGGGAGACAAAACGCGAATATCAGAATGAGCTGAACGCGCCAAATTCAACGACGTCCGCATATCTTATATAAGGTGTTGGGGGCGAAGAAAATGCTAAAGTACACTGGATTCTTTACGACGGCTCTCGTCGTACTGGCCGCGTGCGCATCCAACGCCCCAGACACGGCGGCCGACGCAGCCGCCGTCAAGGCAGACGCAATAGACTTGAAGCCATAACAAAGTGATTGACCATGCCCGGAAATATTCGTTTCAATCGTATCATTACAAGGACTAGCGGCGTGGTATATGAGCTGCAACGCCTCCACTTTTCACGATTCCGACCGCCCGCTGAAGCGTGGCGACCGCAGATCAACGCCTATTGCTATGAAGACCGACTCGAGGTCTGCATAGACCTTGCCGGCGTCGACCGGGAAAACGTCGAAATCCACGTCGAAGCGCGGAAACTGCTGGTCCGCGGCACGCGCCCCTCGCCCGAGCCGGTGGGCGGCGATCCTGATTCTCCTTGCCGGCAGATTCTGGCGATGGAGATCGAAAACGGCCCATTCGAGCGCATCTTTAGCCTGCCCACCGAAGTGAATGTGGACGCGGTAACCGCACAGCAGGAAAAAGGGCTACTCTGGATTCAGTTACCAGTCCGATCCTGACCGAAGCCTTCTTACTCTCATGAACGACCTGACCAGCCGGAGCGACCAAACCGAGGTGCCCCCCCCTTCCGAGCCTATGGAGAAACCGGCCTCTAGCCAAGGATCAGCAGTAGAGCCCCGAGATATTCCGGAATTGCTTCCCATTTTGCCTGTGCGGAACACGGTTTTCTTTCCTGGCTCCATTTCACCCCTGACCATCGGCCGCACCGCAAGCCTGCAACTACTCGAGGAGAATCTGCAGAACAGCAAGTATCTGGGTCTCGTCCTGCAACGAGATGCGGCGATAGAAACACCGGTGCCCGATGACCTCCACAAGGTCGGTGTCCTCGTGAAAGTCATCAAGCTGCTGCGGCCGGAGGAAGGCTCCGCCGTCATCCTGGCGCAGGCCGAACGAAGGCTCCGCCTGATCGAATTTTCTCAGACAAAGCCCTATCTGAAGGCGAAGTTCGAACTGCTTGAGGACAGGTTGCCCGACAGTGACGATGAGATTTGGCTGGCGAAGGTGCACAACCTCCGCGACTCATCGGTAAAGCTGATCGGCTTCCTCGAGGGAATCCCGCCGGAAGCGCACATGGCCATCCAAAACATTGACGACCCGGCTCTTCTGACTGATTTCCTCGCGAACAACCTGAGCGTAGAGGCGATCGAGAAACAAAAATTGCTGGAGGAAACGGATGTCGCGCGAAGAGTAGCGATGGTCCAGGATCATATCGACAACCAACTTCGAATCGCGGAGCTGCAACAGAAACTACGTGCGGATGTCCAATCGAAGTTCACCGACGCCCAGAAGCGTGCCTACCTCCGGGAGCAACTCCGCGCCATCCAGAAGGAACTCGGTACAGAAGGCAGTACCGAGGAACAGGCCGAAGACTTGCGAAATCGCCTCAAGGAAAGCGGGCTGCCTGAAACTGCTATGGCACAGGCCGAGCGAGAGCTGAAACGCCTCGAGATTATCCCTTCGGCAAGCCCGGACCACTCCGTCATCGTCAGTTATCTCGAAACCCTCGCGGAACTGCCCTGGAACAAGCTCAGCGAAGACAACCTGGACCTCGACAAGGCCCAAGCAATCCTGGACCGCGACCACTATGGCCTGGATAAAGTAAAGAAGCGGCTCATCGAATATCTCGCCGTACGCAAACTCAACCCGACGGGCCATGGCCCGATCCTGTGTTTCGTTGGTCCTCCCGGTGTTGGCAAGACCAGCGTAGGCCAGTCCATCGCCGACGCGCTCGGACGCAAGTTCGCCCGTATCAGTCTCGGTGGCATTCGCGACGAGGCCGAAATCCGCGGTCACCGTCGTACGTATATCGGCTCCATGCCGGGACGAATCATCCAGGAAATCAGGCGATCCGGAACCCGTAATCCCGTATTCATGCTGGATGAGGTCGACAAGATCGGCATGGATTTCCGCGGTGACCCGGCTAGCGCACTCCTCGAAGTTCTCGATCCGGCTCAAAATCAGTTTTTCTCGGATCGCTACCTCGATGTCGCATTTGACCTATCGCAGGTCATGTTTATCGCGACCTGCAATATGCTCGATACAATTCCCCCAGCGCTGCGCGACCGGATGGAAGTCATAGAGTTGCCCGGTTATACGGAAGAGGAAAAACTGCACATCGCGAACGGTTATCTCGTAAAACGCCAACTCAAAGAAAATGGCATCGATAGCGGACAATGCCGTTGGTCAGACGATGCCATACGCACCATCATCGAGGATTACACGCGCGAAGCTGGTGTACGCAACCTTGAGCGCCGTATCGGCGCGGTCTGTCGAAACATTGCCTCAGCGATCGCGAAAGGCGAAACAGCGGCCACCGAAATTTTGCCCGAAAAGGTACGCGAGGTTCTGGGTCCGGCCGAATTCATTCGCGAGGAGAAGCTCAGGACGAGCCGACCGGGGATCGTCACCGGGTTGGCCTACACGGCCGCCGGCGGCGATATTCTCCACATCGAAGCAATCAGTTATCCAGGCAAAGGCAATATCATTCTGACCGGGCAACTCGGCAACATCATGCAGGAATCTGTCCAGGCCGCGTACAGCCTCGTCCGGAGTAAAGCCGAACAGTTGGACATCGATCCCAAACGATTCGACGAAACCGACGTGCACGTCCACGTCCCGGCTGGAGCTATTCCCAAGGACGGCCCATCTGCCGGCATCGCGATGTTTGCGGCGCTTGCTTCTCTGTACACTAACCGTCCGGTCAATAAGGAGGTCGCGATGACCGGCGAAATTACCCTCCGCGGCCTCATCCTGCCCATCGGCGGCCTCAAGGAAAAAACCATCGCTGCACTACGTAGCGGCGTAAAAACGGTGCTCGTGCCCAAACTCAATGAGAAAGACCTCCCCGAGTTGCCCGAGGAAGTCAAAGAACGCTTGAATATCGTCCCGGTCGAGACAGTCGATGAAGTTCTGGAATACGCTCTGGAAGAGAATCCATCAGGACCACACTGAATCCAGCTCAACCCGCATCCCACTCGATCGCGCAGCCGTGCCCCTCGTTCAGACATTGACCGGTCGAATGATCGGCATGCTCAGTATCGATGACGTAATCGGTGTTCTTGCCGGAGCGCTTAAAAAGGTTTCAACCTTGTGTCGTCGCCAACCGGGTCAGGAAGGACGACGCCAAGCGGCCTGGAAATCAAGACCCACTGAAGTTCAAGTTACGTGCCAATGTCAGAGCGATGGCGGCGGCAATAAGGATTGCGCCGGATAGACGATTGCGTAGCTTTATCCAGCGGGCGTCTTGCATCGATTTTCCGACACGTCCAGCCAGGTACGCATAACCACAATCGAAGATTGCCGCCAGTATCCAGAACGTCGCGCTCATGGTGATGAATTGTTCGCCGGTGGGCATTTCAGCATTCAGGAATTGCGGGAAGAATGCGACGAAAAACAACATTGTCGTCGGATTGGTTAGAGACACCATAAACCCCGTTCCGAAAGCAGTTCGCTTCTCGGTTCCACTTCCAGATTTGAATTCACCCGAATGAATTGTGCTCCTCCAACGCGCAATTCCGAGGTAGCAGAGGTAGATGATCCCGATCCAGCGGAACCATAAGAACCACTCTGCCAGCAGTACAAGCAAGCTGGTGATTCCGGCCACTGCAATACCCAGCTGAATCAGCATTGCTAAGCTTGTGCCGGCCACGGTATACAGTCCATGCCGAGTGCCGAGTTGCAGGCTATTGGAAACGATCAGCAGAATACTGGGCCCAGGGACAACGATTACTGCCGTCGATATCGCGACGAATGCCAGGAAAATATTTATTTGCATGCAAAAAGGATGAATCGATGTTTGTGAAAGAACAATTTACCGAAGACTTGATGGAGGCTGTGGCGATCGATCGGCCGGTGAACTCTTTCACTAAGGCATTTGTTCCAAGTTGGACAATATTTGCCGCGTTGCCAGCTGGACCCTCGCTTTATTGCTTGAGGGTCCCCGGATTTGCCAGCTATCTGAGCAGCGACATAGATAAGTGGTTGCCCGCTACCCATCCAACCGCATTGAAAACAATCCACGATGCTTTTCGCCATGCGTCGAGCTGCGGTTTACTTCATGTGAGCAGCAATTGCCGGCACTCGGCCTCGAGACCTCGAACAACGCGCCTGCCTTTCATCGGCCCGCGAGTTTCTGTGACGACCGTGTGCTGGCCCTCGCGATGATCACCGTCATAAAAATACAGAACGACCCAATCGTCGATCCGGTGAAGTTCATGCGCCCTTGCCGTGTTCGAAAACAGTGCGGTGAAGTGCCAGTCCTGTCGGTCGGTGTGCAGGATTGGCAGCCAGGCCCGGCCTTCCGGGTTGAATCGCCTGGGTGCGATTTTCGGCAGGCTGTTGGCCGCGACCTTGCTGCGATACTCCCGGTCGACGTCGAGCAATAGTTGGATGGACGGCGCTTTGTCGGGAACGCGGCGGCGAGTCCCCACGCGGCCGAGCACCCCTGCGACGTTCGAGCGGATGGCCGCAGCCCGCCGTGGCCCTATACCTCGAACAGTCGCCAGCTGCCCGGTGTGCGCGGCGACCTCCAGTGCCTCCAATGTTTCGACATGCAAGCTGTCGTGAATGGCGTGTGCGAGCGACGGGCCGATACTGGGTATGGTTTGAAACAATACCTCCGGGTCGGCCTCACCGCGCAAGCGATCGAGTTGCGACAGACGCCCTGTGCGGATGATCTCTGCGATGGACGATGCGAGGCCGCGACCGATGAAGGGTAGTTGCATCAAGCCGTCCATTCCTTCATTGCGCAACATATCGCGCACATCCCCGGACAGTGATTCAAGGGTCTGGGCGGCCCGAATATAAGCGTTGACGCGAAAAGGATTCGCGCCTTGCTGCCGAAGTAATGCGGCGCAGTCCCGTAGGATTCGGGCAACGCTTTCGTTGAACGAACTATCCGTCAATTCGGCGTTGCGCCCGATCGATAAACGCTGATTTAACATTAACTTGAGAATATATCTGCGTGTGCCATATGTCACGATACGAGTTTGTACCTAGGCGCCAAATGCATGAAGCGGCTCCAATCCGGACGATTTGCAGCCCTGCCCTCATACTGGCGCAGGCCGGCGCCGGTCGGTACCCGACCCGAACCCTGTCCCGCTGGGCCGAGTTATTTACCGGCTGGTCGCAAGAGAGCCTGCGGATTTTCTGCTGTCTAGATAATGATGAAGTCGGCCATGCGGTCCACGATGTTGACCGCGATCGCCTTCACGGATTCAGGCGATTAACCCTTCTGTGTGGCAGGACAGCAACCGCCTTTTAATGGAAGGTATGTCTTGCTAGTCGGACCGGACCCGTCCTGCCGGCAATCGCCCAGGGTCTTCCGGCAACTCGACCTCGTTGTCCCACACATTCGGCTCTACACCATCGACCGGCCCGGTCCAGTCCTCGGGTGGCTCGGCAATCTCTATGTCATGCACCGGCCATTCCGTGAGAGACCACTCTTCGAGATCCCCATCGAAATGTTGAATCTCCACAGTACCTTCGCGCCCATCAATGGCAACCACTGTGAAATAAAGTCCGTCGCCCAACTCCCGGTACCAGTACCCGACGATGGGGTCGAATTCATTGCTCATGTATTACCTCCCGTCTGTTACCCTAGGCAGCAAAGAATATATGGAAAGCTGGAATTCACTCAATTGCCATCTCCTTGACGATTCAGTTTACTCTTGCGTGTCTTTGCTGGCGAACAATCAAATCGTCGCTGGAACGAATTTTAGCCTGCAGCTTGCCGGCACGAGATACGTATTAGTGCGGACTCCCCTAGCCGATGCCGAGCATGTTGCTGCGGCCCAGCAAAATGGCTGCCCTAGCAACCGGATGTTCACGTCAGCCCTACGCAGAAGTACCTACAGCGCATCACACCAGTCGAGCAGTAAAATTTTTCCAGAGGTAATGGTCAATGCAAATTCCGTTGGAAATCAGCTTCGAAGGTTTCGATCGTTCCGATGCGTTGGAACAAAACATTCGTGACAGAGCGACCAAGATCGAGCGCTTTTATCAGCATATCCTCGGGTGTCACGTTATCGTAGAAGCACCACACCACCATCACCATAAGGGCAATCTCTACAATGTTCGGATTGATATCACAGTCCCGGATGGAGAACTGATCGTCAGCCGCAACCCGGACCAACATCATGCGCACGAGGATGTGTATGTCGCCATTCGGGATGCATTCAAAGCGGTACGCAGACAGCTAGAAGACTATGCCCGAATACGCCGCGGTCAGGTCAAAGCTCACGACGTACCGCCCCATGGACGTATCATTGCGCTGTTCCCACAAATGGACTATGGAAAGATAGAGACGGCCGACGGAAGGGAGATTTTTTTTCATCGTAACAGTGTTATCGAAGCAGATTTCGATGCGCTATCGGAAGGAATGGAGGTACGGTTTAGCGAAGAGATGGGCGATCAAGGGCCAAAAGCAACCACCGTCCATCTGATTGGCAAACACCATATCGTCGGTTGAGAAACGGCTCAGCCTCGAGAAAAGCTGGTGGCGGCCAAGTGGGAACATTTTGCACACAAGGCGGATATAGGCCTGTGTGCTACGGCAACGGACAAAGCGGCTGTTTTCGAGCAGATGGCCTTCGCGATGACGGCAGCAATCACTGAACTGGACCGCATCGATCCGGTTGAGGAAGTAATCATAAACTGCGAAGCCCCCAACGATGAGATTCTGTTGATCGATTGGCTGAACGCGATCGTCTATGAGATGGCAACACGGAATCTCTTATTTGGCGAGTTCAAGGTAAGTCTGCAAAACCACGCACTGCGCGGACTCGCGCGCGGCGAGCCCGTGAATACAAGTAAACATCGCCCCGCAGTCGAAGTGAAGGGAGCTACCTACACCGCCCTCGAAGTCACTCAGACTGACGATGGCCAATGGAAAGCACAATGCGTCATTGACGTCTAGGCGACATAATCGGGGACTTGAAACGATCGTATACGCATGGACCTGCAGAAACTCCAACAAACCGAAGATTTCGAATGGCGGGTAGGGCCTCACGGTGATATGCGTGTGCCCGCTATCCTCTATGGCGATCGGGCGCTAATGGAGGACATGGACGACAAAGTTTACGAGCAGCTCTGCAACGTCACGATGCTGCCTGGAATTGTCGGCGCTGCCTACGCGATGCCCGACGCCCATTGGGGCTACGGTTTCCCGATCGGCGGCGTGGCCGCGTTCGATCCAAAAGACAACGGTATTGTATCGGCCGGCGGTGTCGGCTTTGACATCTCCTGCGGTGTTCGCACGCTGCTGACGAATATCCGCTCGGCCGATCTGGACGAACACGCAACCGCTTTGGCGGATGCGTTGTTCCACAACATCCCCGCCGGTCTTGGCAGCACCGGTCACATTCGCCTCGATGAGCAGGCCATGGATGACATGTTGATCGGAGGTGCTCGCTGGGCTGTCGGCCAAGGCTATGGCACCGTCGACGATCTCGACCGCATCGAAGAAGGCGGCCGTGTAGCCGGAGCTCAGCCCGCGGCTGTTTCGGACCAGGCGAAGAAGCGTCAGCGAAACGAGATGGGCACCCTCGGTTCGGGCAATCACTATCTCGAAATGCAACGGGTAAGCGAGATCTTTGCTCCGGAGATTGCAGAAGCTTTCGAGTTATTCCTCAGCCAGATCGTCATCAGCATCCATTGCGGTTCCAGGGGCCTTGGCCATCAGATCGGAACGGATTTCCTACGCGAAATGGTCGTGTCCGCCGCCGATTTGGATATTTCCTTACCGGACCGCGAACTGGCCTGCGCACCGATCCAGTCCGATCTGGGCCAACGATATCTGGGAGCAATGCGTGCAGGCATGAACTGCGCGCTTGCCAACCGCCAGATCATTACCGATCTGACCCGGACAGCGGTTGCTAGCATCATATCCGACGCGACGCTGACCCTACTCTTCGACGTCTCGCACAACATTTGTAAAGAGGAAGAACACGTCATCGATGGTAAACGCCGAAAGGTTTTCGTCCACCGCAAAGGCGCAACGCGCGCGTTCGGACCGGGAACGGCTGATTTACCTGAATCACTGCAAGCAGCGGGGCAGCCGGTCTTAATCGGCGGCTCTATGGGAACCGCTTCATACATCCTGGCTGGCACCGAAACCAGCGAAACGCGGGCCTGGAGTTCTTCCTGCCATGGGGCGGGCCGCGCCATGAGTCGGAATCAGGCGCGCAAGCGATGGCAAGGGAAGCAGTTGGTCGAAGGATTGGCGGCGCGCGGCATTATCGTGCGCAGCCCTTCGATGCGTGGCGTCGCCGAGGAGGCCCCCGGTGCCTATAAAGACATTGAATCAGTCGTGGATCTCGCCGAACGTGCCGGATTGTCACGCAAGGTAGCGCGGCTGGAGCCGTTGATTTGTATCAAAGGGTGATTCGACGACGGTAGCGAACTTACAAAGACTCGGTCAAGAATCCTCGTCTCTGGTCAATGCAACTCGTGATCCGTACTCGGTTCCAAGCCATACGCCTAATTTGGACTCCAGAGACCAGTGCTTTTTGCCGCTAATATCCAGCTTGACTAAGATTCCAACCACAGTGGACATCATTTGACTCTCAACGACACGAAACGATTTCTCGGATCGAGCAACTACGCTCCGGCCTGCCGTTCCCTTAATTCCTCCACAAGGTATTTCAGGAACTCGCTCAGTGCCACCTCTATTTCGTCGCCAGCTGCGCGGCTGCCGGGGTCATATTCAGGCGGTAAGTATCTATATCGACCCCGCGCCAGCGTCCATATATTGGTTTGTGATTTATAATGAACGGCTTCAGCACTATGCAACTACCGTTCCCGGGGGTACATCATGAAACTCATAAAGTGTGCGTTGGTTTTTGCCACTTTTGTTCTTGCGTCGACTGGCTGCGCACCTGCACCGGAATCCGCGCGCGGCTTCCGCCTGCCCGACGGCGACCCGGTTATGGGCAGGCAGGCGTTTCTGGATTTGCAATGCCACGCTTGCCACACGATTCCCGGCGCAGATCTCCCGTCGATCGACTTAGAAGCTCCGGTTTCCGTGACTCTAGGCGGACCGGTGACACAGGTAAAGACCTATGGTCAGCTTGTCACCTCAATCATTAATCCGTCGCACAAACTGATCAAGCGTTATCCAATAGACGAAATCTCGGGCGGCGGCCAGTCGCTGATGCCGATCATGAATGAGTTCATGACAGTCCGCCAGCTCATCGACCTAGTCGCCTTTCTGCAGGATCAGTACGAGATCTTCATTCCGGAGCCCTATCCCTTCAGGGTGTATTCGTACAAATAGCCGTAAGCAATCGGAACGTAGCGGAGCGACAACCTGGCACCGCCAATTGTCCGCTTCCGATTGTTAGCAGACTTTCAGGCCACTTGGCGTCGTTTTTCCTGACCGGGTTGGCGACGACACAAGCTTGAAACTTCTTTCAGCTCTTCGGCAATAACACCGATTACGTCATCGATACTGAGGATGCCATAAATCTTGTCGTCTTCGTCGATTACCGGTATGCGCCGGACCGTATTTGTCGTCATGATCTCTAACGCATCGGCAAGGTCATCTTGGACCCTCACTGTCACGATATCGCGACTCATGACATCGCCCACGCTAACGCCGCTCAATGGCAAGTCTTTCGCCACAAGCTCTACCGTAATATCGCGATCGGTCAATACGCCGACCGGGCGGCGGTCACCGGGCTCCGGCAAAACAACGACATCACCCACATGATGTTCCCGCATTTGTTTGGCGGCCTCCACGATCGACGCGTCTGCCTCAATTGTGATTACATTCCGGGTGCACAACTCGTCTACTCGCATATTGTTCTCCTCAACATATCGTTTATCCAAGCTTGACTTTATGCTTCCGTGACCCACGGATCTTCGGCAGCTGCACTTCCAAAACGCCGTCCTTAAACTTGGACTTTGCTTTGCTTCCGTCCACATCCGATGGCAGCGTCACCGTACGTACAAAGGAGCCGGTCCGTATTTCACGACGGTGTATGTCGCCTTCGTCCTCCTTCTTCTCGTGCCGGCTTGAGCCCTTTATAGTCAGCGTTCGGTCAGTGACGGAAACGTCCAGATCATCCTTGTCGAACCCGGGCACCTCGGCACGCACAATCACCTTCTTTTCCTTATCTACAATGTCTATCGACGGTACTCGTAATTCGCCGAGCGACGAAATCTCCGGCCACTTTGGCCACTCCATGCGCATCGGCCTGAGCCAGCTACCACGCCTGAAGTCCTCCAGAACCTTTTCGAACTCCGCCAGCGGCGCGAGCAATCGCGATTCCAGCGTACCCTCGGTGGCAGCGGGTTTGACCGCGACTTTGGACTTCTTGGCGGATTTCTTTTTAGCAGCTGTTTTTCGCTCCTTCTTCTTAGTGGTTGCCATTTCAAGCTCTCCTCTGATGGCAATTGATATCAAATCAAACTAACACTACGCTTGCGGACGAAAACAATCCAATCCGTAGATTCACTTAGGTATCGTTTAAAGCGAAGTAGCTGATCCTGTCACGTACCGGTGTCCGGGCATGCTGCTCGCAGGTCGTTGACAAACGAACGGATTTGCGTTTTTGCAAAGCAGCGTCGTGTGTGCTCAAGACTCTGTCGACAATGGCGCCGGCCACAACCACAGCAATCGCCAGTTGCAGAACTATCACGACCAACAGTTCGATTCGTTCGATCCACGCGTTCGGCGAGTGCATGTCCCGTTCCATCACTCTCTCCGACTGTTAAGCGTATCCCCTCAGTAACGGCCGCCGCGGTCGCCCCCGTTGTGCGACTGAACCAGCCAAATCGCTACGGACAAGTGACCTCATTTAGAACTTATCGACAGCACCGGGCTGCTCGCCTGTCGCTGTACGGCTTCGGCAGTACTGCCGAGGAGGACGTGTTTAACACCGCTGAAACCATGCGTCGCCATGATTATCATCGCCGCGTCCATTGATTCCGCGTACTTTGCGATTTCATCCGCCGGGCGACCAAAGAGCACCTTGGCCACCGCAGTGCCGGTTACTCCGCTAAAATGCTCCTCCACAAAATCATCCAGTCGCGATTGCGCAATGTTTCCCAACTCTTCGAGGCTTATCATTGACACGTTGCCAATATCGAGCGTGGAAAAAACGTGCGGTTCTTCTACCACGTACACGCAATGGAGATCGGCATCGAACATCGCCGCGAATTGCTTGGCCCAGGATAATGCAACCAGGGACGCTTCGGAAAAATCGGTCGGAATTACAATTGTCTTGACTTCGGACATTGGAAGTTCAACTCCCTATTGTTTTTGCGGAGGATAAGCTTACGCTTTTTTCTGACGCTAGTCCGTAGATATTCGCCACGATTATTTGTACGAAATCGAGCTGCGTAGAGTCGCTATCACCAACCACTGGGAATCATGCCCAGGGGGGCAAACGATAGCCTCAGCAGTGTAAGCCTGAAAAGGTACCCGCGGCGCACCCTTCCCTATGGTTGCCTGATCAACGCTCCGTTGCCAGGCTCATCACAGCCCGGTTGAGGCCTTCGGTCACGGCTGCCATGGCGACGTAATCCAGTTCGTCAGCCTTGTCGCTCGGCGCATGATAATGCGGATAGCGATATAACGCGGTGTCTGTAACCATCAACGCACGATAGCCGCAGCGCCAGAAAGATACTTGGTCGCTCCACCCCACACCAGGTAACCAGGAAAAGGTTGCTACGTGCTCGGCGGGAAACCGCGAGTGGTGCCTAAAGGCGGCTGCAAAGCGGCGCAGCATGCGACGTGAACGTAAATTAGACACGAAGGCAATGAAGTTACCTCTGTCGGGATAGAAATATTTAAATAGGGGTGGATAGTACTGGCTCCCAGGGCGATCACTGTAGTAGCCAATGGTCTCTAATGACACCATTAGCCGGATATTGTCGCGTCGCTTACGGGCTGCCTTGGCGTAAATCATGCTGCCCATCTGTCCGCTGAAAAAGAACGGCGGTTCTTCGTTGACGAAGGCCACGAAACGTACGGTGCGATCTAATTCCGCGTCCACAAAACGGCGAGCCATCTCCAACATAACGGCCACGCCACTGCCATTGTCATTCGCGCCTGGGCTACCGATCACGGAATCGTAGTGGGCGCCTATCAGCAGGATTTCTCCCGGATGTCGTGTTCCAGAACGCGTTATCTCCAGGTTGGAACAGCGAACGCCCTCCACGTCATAGGATTGTCGGATTACCTCGTAACCAAGGGTGCGCCATTGGTGCTCGATGTACTCTGCAGCGTAAGAGAGGGCCTGAGGATGATAGACGTTTCGTTCGCCAATGGTTTCCGCGAGCACTCGGACATGCGTTTCAAGCAGTTCCGCAAGATTCAGTGCCTTTGCTTCACCGTCCTTGCTCTTTTCCAGGTCCAAGATGCTTGTCACTGCTTCCGTCTGCCGGTCTGAGTGGGCTGGGTGTACCTTGCCCACTGACATGACTTGGCTCGTTACTGCACAATACCTCCAGCAGGGTTCGATTGGTAGGGTGCACTACATACTTCATCCATGGTGCACGGTGCGCACCTCTCTCGAATGACGAATTGTCTAAAGTTACCATCATCGATTTGAGTTGAGGCTATGGCCACGGTACGGAAAGAAAAACAATCCATCGGCTGGGGACAGTATCGCTTGTTTTCCTTGTTCGGATTTCAGGTCAAGCTCGACCTGAGCTGGTTGCTGCTGGCCCTGTTGATCACCTGGTCGCTGGCCGCGGGCGTATTCCCAACCGACTACCCCGGCCTGTCCAAACAGGTCTACGCATGGATGGGCATCGCCGGCGCAATAGGTGTGTTTTTCTCGATTGTCTTTCACGAGTTTTCCCATTCATTGGTCGCGCGACGGTTCGGCATGCCGATCAAGGGCATTACGCTTTTCATCTTCGGTGGGGTTGCCGAAATGGAAGAGGAACCACCGAGCCCAAAATCCGAGTTTCTGATGGCCATCGCCGGTCCCCTGGCCAGTTTTTTGCTCGCATTCATTTTTTGGAGACTCGAAGCGCTGGCAATGGCGAGCGCCTGGCCAACTCCCGTCGTCGGTGTGAGCCATTCCCTTGCCCTCATCAACATGATCGTCGCTGTGTTCAATCTCGTGCCTGCCTTCCCCCTAGACGGTGGCCGCATGCTGCGGGCTATGCTGTGGCATTGGAAAAAGAATTTGCGCGTCGCTACGCGCATTTCCAGTCGGCTTGGCCGTGGATTCGGCCTGCTATTGATGTTGCTCGGTGTTGTCGCCATTATTCAAGGCAACTTCATCGGCGGCATGTGGTGGTTTTTGATTGGTATCTTTTTGCGCGGAGCTGCCTCGGCTTCGTACCAGCAGCTGCTACTGCACGAAGCCTTGCGCGATCAGCCGGTAGAACGTTTCATGAGACGCGACCCAGTGACTGTTCCCCCGTCGATCACCGTTCGGGAATGGGTCGAAGACTACGTGTACCGCCATCACTTCAAGATGTTTCCGGTCGTCGAAAAATCGAACCTTTTGGGCTGCATCAGCATTGAAAGCATCAAGCAAATTTCCAAGGATGACTGGCGAAATAACAAGGTCCGCGACCTTATGGAACCTTGCTCGAAGACCAATACGGTGTCTGCGGATATGGAAACGACAAAGTTGCTATCCGCCATGGTCCGACCCGGAAAAGAATCCCGCTATATGGTCGTTGATGATGGTCAACTCGTGGGCATGATCTCGCTCAAGGATCTGTTAGAACTGATTGCGCTGAAGCTCGAGATCGAATCGCCCAAGGAATGAATCAGAACGACGCCAGGGCGAGTCAGCCACATGGGTTCAAAGCCATGGACTCCAAGAAAAGGCAAAAAACGATTTGCAAAGATCTCGATAAACTCGGTATGAAAGAAGCTAACGAGGAAATCCGCGCACTGTGCGAGGCCATCGACTATGGCAATCATCTGCCACACAACCGACGAACTTTGGTTACCGGTCGCGATCCTCCACCGACGTTATCTCCGCGTTAGCTAGAATGTCGAGCACCCGGGACAGCTGACCGCTCGCCCCCCGTTTGGCATCGATTAGGCCATTATCCTGATTCGCGAGCAGCAAGGATGCCGCCTCGAGGTCACCGAGGGTGGCCTTCGTAGCGAGAATTTCCACCACCGTATGGTCCTGAATACCTGGAAATAATCGAAGGATGTCGTCATGGGTAGCAGTAATCATTTTAGGAACATAACACTGTCCGCCTCGGCCCGGGTATCAGGGTTTCTACACATTAGCGACAGCATGCGTGACTTGGCTGTGCTTTGACCTGCATGCAAGGGATGCCGAGCACGGTACGAAAAAGCGGGCTAACGAACGACCTCACGAATAATGTAGCCGCCAGAGCGCTCGTCCAATTCCAGATCCACTTGACCTCGAGCCTGGGCTTCCTCCAACAATTTGCTGAATGATTCGAACCCGTAGTAGCTTTCATTGAAGCCGGGCCGGCGGCGCTTCAATGCTTGTTTGACCATCGACCCCCAGAGCTTCTCCTGATCACCCCGCTCGGTATTGAGCGCGGCCGCAGTCTCTAGTGCCAGATCGATCCCTTCCTGCATCGGGTCCGCCGGCTTGGCCTTGGTCTTCTTACGCTTGGGCAAGCGCCCTTGCACCGATCTACGCGCTCTACGTTTCTGCTCCTGCTCGCGAACGAGGTCGTCGTAATAGATGAACTCGTCACAATTGCTGACCAGAAGATCGGAGCTTGAATTCTTAACGCCGACACCAATGACGGTCTTCGCGTTCTCCCGCAGCTTGCTGACAAGCGGAGAAAAATCAGAATCGCCGCTGATGATGACAAAAGTATTGACATGAGATTTCGTGTAGCAGAGGTCAAGTGCATCGACGACCATCCGAATATCTGCCGAGTTCTTGCCGGACTGGCGCACATGCGGAATGTCGATGAGCTCAAATGCCGCCTCATGCATCGTGGCCTTGAAGTCCTTATAACGCTCCCAGTCGCAATAAGCCTTCTTTACGACAATGCTGCCTTTAACGAGCAAGCGTTCAAGGATTTTGTTGATGTCAAACTTCGCGTATTTAGCATCTCGAACACCAAGCGCGATATTCTCGAAGTCGCAAAACAGGGCGAGGTTATTGTCAACTGGACTGGCCATAGAATTGCTCAGGCTAGAAAGGGCTATCCTTCTTAAACAAACATCCGGAGACCGGATCTAAGCAGCCATCGTAATATAGTCCATCTGACGATGGCATACGCCACCGCGACCTTGAAGACATTGCGCCTTTTTAACTCCCCCAGGAACGAAACCATACCTCTCCCTCAAGAACGAGAATCATCCGCCGCAGATTCTACAGAGATCAGGCCATTGTCAGCACGCTATCGAAGAATTCTGAATGTCTGCTTTGTGGACTTGCATCGGTTTCGTGTACGACCCAAAGCAGACGTTCGAAGCGGATATCAAGCCGTTAGGGATTTTCCAGTATATAGCGACTCCGTATCGCAGCGTACACTCGCGTATGAAACAGCAAAAACGGTAAGGGAAAGTCGTCATGAAAGGGGTTCTCGTTTTCGGGCTGCCACTCGTGATGTTCGTGGCTGCATCGGGCTGCGATCAGCCGGCCGGCCCGCAAGGCGTGGCGCAGGTCCAGACTACCATCCCCGAGCTTGAATTGACCGACAAGGCGGTGGGCAAAGTCGTCTCCAGCGACAATGCTTACCAGCTGCGGAAGAGTGGCGAAGACATCGTCTTCGTCAGTGTCCGCGAACAGGCTGAATGGGACGAATATCACATCCCAGGGGCGGTCTGGATTCCGCACAGTCGCCTCAAGGAGCAGGATGAGTTCGCATGGCAGCTCCTCGAGCAACTCGCCGAAACGCACAAGTACGTCGTCACGTACTGCGGTGCCGGTCACAGGAGCGGTTTTGTCGCCACCGAAGCACAATCGCGGAACCTGGTCAATGTCTTCAATCTGGACGGCATATCGTTCTGGAAAGAGAAGTACCCGATCACCAAGGGGTCCGCCGAGGCCGCCCGACAAAACGCCCAAAATGGTTCATCTGGACGAGGCCTATTTCTACTACACCGCCGGCTTCGACGACGTCGACTTCATCGATGTCCGGGAGCCGGAATCGATCACTATGGGAGGCGGCAACATCATCAAGGGCGCTAAGGTGATTCCGCTTTCGGAGCTGACACGGCACCTGGATGAAATCGATTGTGACAAGGACACGGTGTTTGTCTGCGAGGGCACAGCCGACGGTGGGGAATGTTCGGCGAGTCCCGCGGCCGGCACTATCGTCATCGACAAACTCGGCTGCAAAGCCGGACACATCAAGTACATGCTGGAAGGCCATCCCGCCTGGGAGCAAGCTGGATACCCCGTTGAACCCTTCGAGGGCTGACCGGCAGCTCGATGAATGAGAATTTAACGCTTCCGCTCGTTCTGGGCGCGGCGGCCATCGATTCAATCAATCCCTGTGCCATCGGGGTGCTTCTGTTCCTGTCCAGCGTGCTACTCAGGCTCTCGGATCAGAAGCGGGCGCTGCTGCGGCTGGGAATGATCTATATCGCCACCGTTTATATTATTTATACGCTAGCGGGTCTCGGCCTGATCTGGTTCCAGCATGCCCTGATCGAAAAGGGATTCGCTGAGATTGTCGGAATCACCGTCGGTGTTCTGGTGATCCTGCTCGGCCTGGTCGAACTCAAGGACTTTTTTTGGTATGGCAAAGGTATTTCCCTGGAAATCGCCCCCCGGCACCGGGAACGTTTGGCGACCATGGCCGAGAAGATCTCCCTGGCGAGCGTAATTGCGATCGGGGGATTCGTCGCGATTGTCGAATTGCCCTGTACCGGTGGACCCTACCTTGCGATTACGACGATTCTGGCAAAGTCATTTGACACCCGGGCCCTGCTCTATCTGCTACTTTACAATTTCATATTCGTTCTGCCATTGCTGGTCATACTTTTGCTGATCTACTTTGGAACCTCAACGCTTCTACTCAAGACCTGGCGTCAGGAAAACCGCAAATGGATGAACCTGGCTTCCGGACTGCTGATGGTATTTCTCGGCGTTCTACTGATCGGCTATTATCGGCTCGGGTGGTTCCTGTGAAATGCTGGATCGTTGTTTCCATATTCGCGTTACTGTCGGGTTGTTCCGATCCACGGGATGCCGCAGCGCCTGAACAGACCCCGGAACAACTGGCGAATCTGGCGCAGTGCCTGGACGCCAAGGGCTGGGTCATGTACAGCTCATTCACCTGTTCGGCGTGCCGGGCACAACGCAAAGTCTTCGGCGAGGCGTTCGAGTTGATCGAACAGATCGAATGTAACCCCACGGCTGAAAATTCTCAGGCCGAGCGCTGCCTGGAGAAAAAAATCAGAAAGACGCCAACCTGGGTCCTGGAAAAGGATGGCGCTGAACTGGGCCGGCTGGAAGGCTACCAGTTGCTGGAGGACCTGGCAGCCGGCGCATCCTGCTGAGCGCCTGGCATTGGAACGGATTCCTCTGCCGACGTGTTCGGCGAAGAACTGGTTCAGCACATTGAAGAAAAATATCGCCGATAAAGTGAATTTCCCCAGGGCAAATTACCTCCTCGAACGTCTCCGAAGTTCTATCTACCAGCGTGGCTAGCCTCTCATTGTCCTTGCAGTAGTATTGTTCTGAAGGCCTCCGCCCCACAAAAACAGCAGAACCGCGCTTTTGAAAACGAGTTGGAACGACTGGCCACTGTGGAAGCAAGGCTGGCAGAATTGTATGGCACATTAGCACTCTCAGCCGAAAACAAACGTTTAGCTTCGGCCTTAAAAAGACTGCCCGAGTTTTGCCCGATACGAGTGTGCTTGAATGTGCTCTAACGGGCTTTTGGGTCCACATTAGAACTATAAATATTATTATTTTTCAATGCATTATAGTTGATACAGCGCATTGCGAACGCGACGCTCTCCCAGCTGAGCTACGGCCCCACACGGAACCACGGAGTGTAACTCTGCCGCGGCATTAAAATCCACGCCGCCGATCGTGGGGGGTATCGGTAACCGGTTTACCCCAGCCAGGAACGTCGAGATCCTGATAAGTTCCGGTCAGAACTGGAAGGTCGTAAAGATTTTCGGGCCTTTGTATTCGAATCGCAGGAAACCAGGGAAATCTGCATTATTCGAGGTGACATCGAAATCGAAGGATTCGTATCCCAGTCCGATTCCGAAGAAATCAAACACATCGTACTGCAAACCGATACTGAAATTGGTCAGTGACCCATCAATATCCTCGATCTCGACACCGAAATACCGGGCCCGCAGGTTCAACGCCAGCTTGGGAATAAAATTGTATCTAAAGTCCATTCCCAGCAGCGGAAGTGGTGCACCGACGTCGGCGGACTCGGACAGTGAAAGAGCCGGCACCGTAATGCCTGCGTCCACGGTCATCCAGTAAGCGCCAAACGACCCGGCCAGTTCCATGTAGTCATTGTGAATGAAACTGAAACGCAGGCTGGCGGCCAGGATATCCGTGTCAAATTGGGTTTCCGCGTCGGCACTGACGGGGAAGCTCGTGCCACCGAATTCCACGTTCGTGCTCAGCGTCGACTGACCACTTCGACCAATCTCGAAATAGCTGGCCTCCATCGCGAAGCGTTTCGAAAACCGCAGTCGTGCGTCAAGCTGCCAGAGGTCATCGCTGTCTTCCAGACCCAGATCGCTTTCCATGTCCAGTGCGGTACCGAAAGGCCCGGCCACCGGGTCCAGTCGAACCTCGGTATTGATATCCGGCCGAAACATTGAAAACTGTACGGAGAATCGATCCCAGTTCCTGTCGTCTGCCGCTACGGCGGGATGCATCCCACTGAATGCCAGCGTCATAAACGCAAACACGGCGACTCGGATAAATGAATGTGCTCCACTGCCCATGGACTCGTACCTCGTGGATTTGATTGACTGAGATACTACGCGGGCACTTCGGGAAGCGATGTGAATCGGGACACGCAGGGGCAACCCGACTGTGACGGCCGTCACAGTCTGCTGCGACTTTCCGATGATCCTGCCTATCGTGGCGGCAGGGTGCGAGGCAGCGGCGCTTATTCCTCGGGCGCGATGGTCAGGCGGATGCCGGCAAATGCTGCCGTGAATTCAACCTGGCAGGACAGCCGCGAGTGATTCGCCTGGTAAGACTCGGTCTCCTCGAGAAGCTCCAGTTCGTCGTCCTGCGGAGCCGCTAATTGTGTATACCATTCGGACTCGATGAACACATGGCAGGTCGCACATGAGCACATGCCACCACACAGGGCCTCGACGCCATAGTCGAGCTCACGCAGGGCCTCCATGATGCTCTGACCTGCTTCGCCGTCAATCTGGTGCTCTGTGCCGTCCCGGTCCGTTACATAGATCGTTGCCATCGCACAATGCCACTTCCCATCACTCAAAGGCGGCGAAATATACCACAGGGCGACGCCGTCCGTGGCGATCGCCAGGCTGGCAGGTTTCGGGGATCTCAGGCCGTTCCGACGAGGGTGTCGTTGGGCGAATTGTAGTAATCGCTTTCCTCGGCTAAGCGTCGCGACTCTTCGACCAGCGCAGCTATTCGAAGATCTACGTTACAGATATTTGCGCAGGCTTCACAGAACGGATCATCACAGGGCTGGTGGGAATACAACCAGAACTGTATCGCCCCGGCCAGCATTCCGGACGCAACCTCCCACATATCCACGGATTCGTCCTCGTCGATCATCCGGTTGCCCATCTCGACAATCGATTCCGCCACTTGATCATAGATGAGTTTGTGTTGTTCTAATTCAGCCATTGCATTGCTTCCCCCGGCGCTCCAGCGCCGACCCTTGACCAGAAAAGTATCAGCATCTGTTTTCAAATCTTCCCGGGTTTCTTGCTCCCGGGTATTTATCGCGAAATCATAACATCGGATGCTAGCGTCTCGCCCGGAATTTTACAGTTTCTAGCCACCACGCTTTGGACACGACACTAAAAACTCCGTTACATAATTTTGGGCCGGTAGTTTCGTCGGATATTGCCGCGACGCGCGTCAGAGTCGAATGATCAGCCCGGCGCTAAGTTGCCATTGCCATAGCACCGTCCCGCTGGTTTGAAAAGAACAGGTCGCACCAGCACCCCCTTGACAAAATATAGTCGTACCGCTATCGACTAGCGTGCCGAATAGGCGCCCCTCCAGCCGGAAGCCAAAGCGCTTGCTGGGAAGCAACTTAATGCCGCCGCCGGCAGAAAACGCGAAATACGTTTCCGCGCCCAGACCGGATTCACCGGGATCGAAACGTGACGCGCCGATAGTCGCAACAAAAAATGGTATCGCCTTGTTGCCTTCGAACAGGTAGGTACCACCCAATTGCAGGTAATCGACATCAATATCAATAGACGACTGGGAAGGTACCGCTCCGACAACATCGATTTCGGTTGGCTGTCGACCCAGGTACACCTCCCATTCCGTATTGCCCTTGGACGGCCAGTTGAATATCAGCCCGTAACTACCGGCCTCGTCGAGTTCCAGAGTTGTTTCGGAGTCGTTATCTTCAAACTCGCCTCCAATTCCGTAGCCGATGAACGGCGTGATCTCCAACCCGGACCCACGTTCCTGGGCAACGGCGGAAAACGCCGGCAGCAGAAGCAATCCGCCGATCATGAGAATCCTGATCAAGCTGTCAGATCCGATGCAAAGTCAGTTGGTCGACTGTATTGGAAAAACAAAGCTGAAATCCCTGCGCACGCTGACGGTGTGCCAACCTTGACCTGGGGCCATCGCCAGCACACGTTCCGCCCCCTCGTTATAGCTGAACTCGCGGTCAGCGTCGTCGTGGTCTATCAGTAGCACCAGTGTTGGCTCATTACCGTCTGACGTGTACTGCAACATCGCCAGATCACCGTCGGAATTTCCGACGGCCAGAATCGGACGTCGGCCGATGTGCAGCTGAATATTCTGGGCCTTGAAGCGCCGCACGTTCGGCGCTCTGGTACCCCCCTCGCGGAATACGGCAAGACCCGCGGCCGTTTCCTTCAATTCGTACTCAACGCTGGAGCCGATGACATTCTCACGCGGAATTCCATAGGCTTGCTCGGAAAAGCTGCGGATAAATCCGATGTCGCCACCCGAGACGATAAATACCTTGAAGCCGGCCCGCTGCAGGTAAGCCACCAATTCGACGATCGGCGCGTAGACGAGATCGATATAGCGGGTGCCAAGTTCCGGGTGTTTGGCAGTCTGCAGGAAAGCGCTCGCTAGATCATCGTATTGCTCGAGTGTCATTCCGGTCTGTGCCGCAACGGCAAGCGGGCGAAACGCACGCAACCCCTGCTCCAGCAGCGCCTCGCGGTCATCCTCCAGCACCGCCTGAAATGGCTGCTGGCTGCGCCACTCGGGATGCTTCGGTGCCAACTGCCTGATCCGGTGCAAGACAAATTCGAATTGGAAGAACATCGGTTGTTCGGCCCACAAGGTTCCATCGTTGTCGAACACAGCCACGCGATCACTTGCTGCGACATAGTCGTCGCTCTCCGGGTCTGTAACCGTCGTGACGTAACTCAGGATTGCCGTCTTTACCGCGCCCGAGTTCCAGGCCGGCAGGACATCCGGCGCAGCGTGTGCGATTTCGCCCGTCCCAAGGGCAGCCAGCAGCAGGACAACGGCAATCAGTTCGCGTGCTTTCGTCATCGCGAGTTGGTGGATTGCCGAATAATTTTTATCGCGGTTTCGACGTCATCTGCGAGTTGCATCACGTCCAGATCGGCCTCACTGATGGTGCCGGCTGCAAGCATGGTATCGGTTATGAACTCCCGCAATTCGTTCCAGAAGGATCCACCCATCGCAACAATAGGAAACGATTCCAGTTTTTCCGTCTGTACCAGTGTTACAACCTCAAACGCCTCGTCCAGCGTTCCGAATCCGCCCGGCATTACGACGAATGCTGACGAATATTTAACCAGCATAAGCTTGCGAACAAAGAAGTGCTCAAACTCGACGAATTTGTCGAGATACGGGTTCGGAACCTGTTCTTTCGGCAACTGAATGTTGCAGCCGATGCTGACGCCGCCGGCTTCGCGTGCGCCCCGGTTCGCCGCCTCCATGACACCCGGTCCTCCACCGGTCATTACGGCAAACCCTTCTTCAGCCAGTCGTTGACCCAATTCCTTCGCGGTTTCATAGTAAGGATGGCCGTCTGAAAATCGTGCGGAGCCAAACACGGTCACGCACGGGCCAGAAAAATCCAGTTCTTCGAAGCCGCGCAGGATTTCCAGGAAAATTCGCACCGCGCTTTCAAGATCCTGCTCCCGATCCCGGCGCCCGGAAAGGAAACTTTTCTCCGCGCCCTGAACAGCCCGAAGCAATGGCGCTTCGCTACCGGGCGCTGGAGGTTTAGGGTCGGGCATGGACGCTCAGTTCACGGTTCAAGCCGGCAGCGTGACGGTAACGACGGTACCGCAGCCCGGCTGGCTGTCGATATGCAGAGCACCACCGTGAGCTTCCGCAATAAGTCGGCACAGGTACAATCCCAGGCCGATCCCACCGGTCGCCCGACTGCGCGCCGGGTCAGCCCGGTAGAACGGCTCCGTGATGCGCTCCAGGTGCTCGGCGGGGATCCCGTCACCCTGATCGCGTACGCACAGTTCCAGATGCTCGCCCGAACGGCTGGCGCCGATTTGCACCTTCTCGTCCCCGGGTGGGCTGTAGCGCAGCGCGTTCTCGACCAGGTTTCGGACCAGCAGGCGCACCCGGGTTACATCGAGCGGTCCCTCCAGGCTTTCATCGGGCAATAGAAGCCCAATGCGACTGCGTTGTTCTGCAAAGTCCGTGTCGATTACCGCTTGCACGAGCTCGCCCAGATCCGTCGGTTCCCGACGCAAGATGGCATGGCGCGTGTTCAACGCCTCGCTCTCGAGCAAATCGGCGATCAGACGCCCCATCTCGTCAATGTCTTCGAGGATGTTCTGCCGCACGGCTTCGTCGTCGAGCAACTCCAGCGCGACCTTGGCACGCGTCAAAGGCGATCGCAGCTCGTGGCTGATCGCCAACATCAGCTGCCGTTTTGCCTCCAACATGCCCTGCACGTCATCAGCCATGCGGTTTATGTCCTTCGTCAGGTCGCCGAGTTCGTCACGGCGCTTGACAGGGATACGGTAGTCCAGCTCGCCACGGCCGATCCGGGCAGTACCCTCCTGCATCCACTTGATGGGTCGGAAGAGCCACCGCACGGCCAGGTACAGCAGCAACAGCATGGTCAGTCCGACGACGCTGAAAATCAGCGTTGCGTAGGTCGGCGGCCGTATCTCGCGGATTCTTGGCGAGGCAAACACAATGAAATAGTCACCCTGCGCCAGCTTCACAAATACATGCTCTTCGTAGCGGGCAAATTCGACCAGTTCGAGCGTGCGGGTCCAGGCCTCGACCTCGTTGCGACTGGCGTCACTCAGTTCAAGCAAGCCCATCGGGCCAAATGGGACCGCGTCCAGGTCCGGAAAGTCCGGATCCGAACTCCAGTCCTGACCGGGTCCCACGATACGAATGTCGACCGGGATTTGCGAGACGATCTCCATTGCCCGAGAGATGTTCGGTGGCGAACCGATATCCTCCAATACGTACTCGGTATGCAAGGCAATATGCGCGCCGACGATTTGCCGGAGCCAGTCGGTGTCGGCGAACACCTGCAGGGCGTGTCGGGCACCGTAACTGTAAGCAAACGACGCAATAACAAAAATCACCAGCAGTCGCGCTGATAGCGAATGGGTGACACGGGCGAATATATTCATGCGTCTTCCTGACCTATGAAGATGTAGCCGGTACCCCACACGGTCTTTATGTATCGCGGCTGCTTGGTCGTGTCCTGCAGTTTCTGCCTCAAGCGGCTGACCAGAATATCGACCGAGCGGGAAAAAAGCTGGGCATCGATTCCCCGCAGTTCGTTCAGGATCTCGTCGCGCGTAAAGGTGCGACCCGGATTTTCCACAAATAGAACGAGCAACTGGTACTCCATCGTTGTCAGTTCCATTGATTCACCGGCGAGTTCAGCGGTGCGGCGCTCGAGATCGATCGTCAGATCTCCAAACTTCAGTGGTCCATCGGAACTGCGACGGTCCGCCGAGCGGCGCAGAATGTTTTGAATCCTCGCCACCAGTTCGCGTGGCTCAAACGGTTTCGGCAAATAATCATCGGCGCCGATTTCAAGTCCAACGATACGATCGGTCACTTCACCTCTAGCGGTCAACATGATGATCGGGATATTGCTACTCCGGCGAATAGTGCGGCAGACTTCGAATCCATCCTGCCCCGGCAACATCACATCCAGAATCACCAGGTCCGGCTTTGCAGCTTCAAGCTGGCGTAAGCCCTCGTCAGGGTGCGTAGCGGCGACCAGGTTCATATCGAAACGCTCGAAGAAGGTGGTAAGCAGATCACCGAGCTTTTCGTCGTCATCGATTAACAGGATCTTGGTCATCACTCATTATCCGCGGACGTCAGCGCGTAGCGCTCCCAAACCACCGAGGCCCGCATGGTTCTCGTCAAGGCCATATTCTAAAATCTTTCAATAACAAAGGGTTAAACCGTTACAAAAAGTTACACCCTGTTACGCCACAGATAAGAAGCGCCGGCAGCACGTATATACGATGCCATCGTGGAAGCAAACATCGCGGCGAACCGACGAGCGAAAAGTGCGCGAGCTCAGGGCGAAAAAATTAGTCGATCGGCGTGACGAAATCATGCTGATGCTCATTGCGGTTATGGTTCCGCTGGCAGCGCTTCCCGATATGCTCGGATTTTGAATCCCGTGCTAATTGCAGGCAACCCCTACCCCATCCTGTCTGCTGGGTCCCCGCTGCCGCGGAGCTTTTTTCTTAGAGTTTGGCCTCGGCCATTTGGGTCATACCGCAACGCATGTCGAGTCTGCGGTTAAATTCTTCGTCACCAAATACTTTCCTCGTTAGCCCATTCATCGGGTCGGTTCGATAACCGAGATCCCGAACCATAAAATCGTATTCCTGCTGAGACGTTCGCTCGTCTTCGGGCACCGTATCGGAATCATCCAACCAGCGGAACCATCGGTCGACAAAACCCTCCAGATATTTTTCGCAGGTGTCGATGTTTTCAGCAGTCATATCGGCTGTCTGGCTCGTGGCGACCGGCGACATCAAAGCCCGCAGATACATGCCATGGCTAACGAAGCGCGTCCAGGTAGGATTGCTTCGAAACTTTAAAAAATCTTCATTTGCCGGCTCATAATACTTTGTCAGGTAATCGAGATTCGTGCGCAAATCTACACGCGGAGTGTATTCCGCGTAGAAATACAGCTTTGGTATCGTTCCGAAAATGATCACCAGGTGCGGCACGCGAGTCTGCTGTCCCAGAAAAACGGTGGCGTTCATATCCAGGATGCTGGCCTTCCGATTACCTATCCATGAGTGCACCAGCCAATCAACCTCGGGCCCGGTGTACGCGGTAAACGATCCTTCCATCTGTTGGTCAGGCGATGTGAAGTAGTCCTCGCCCTCCGTCGAATGGTGGCGCTCGACCGGGAAGCGGTCCCGTACCCTGTCCACAATCTTGCTGTGAATCCCCCAACAACGCTCCCACGCTTCGGATACGTCCACGTTAGGGTTCTCCGCGAGGAATTCCATGATGGTTTTGGTTTCAGCTCGTTCCGACATTCTTATTGATCTCCGGCTGATGGACGGTCCAGAAACGGGGAACCAAGTTTAAACAGTGTCGCGCAAAAACTTAAGCTCCTGATCGCATTTCAGCACCAAGGACCACGACCGCTTTGCCGTAGCAGCGTGATCCTGCCCGGCAGCCTGCCTGGCATTCGAGGCTGAGCCACCTAGGCATCGGTGTTGTCAGGCTCGATAAAGCACCACCCGATTTGAGGGACTTCCGCCTTAAGTCGGCGTTCCAGCTCGTTAATATGTGCGACCGCTTCCTCTATTGGTATTCCTGGACGTATCGAGATTTTGGCTGCCAGCATTATTTTCGGCCCCATTTGTATCGTTATCGTATTGAAGACTGTATCGATTACCGGATCGTCAGCAATGATTTCATCAATTTTGGCCTGCAAATCAGGCTCGGCTGAGCGCCCGATGAGCAGTCCCTTAATTCGCACAGCAATAAATGCCGATACGATGACCAAAACGATGCCTATGGCTATCGATCCAGCCGCATCGTAAGCCGGGTTGCCGGTGATTGCCGCGGTACCGAGGAAAATAAATGCCAGTGTCAGACCAATCAATGCCGCAGTATCTTCGCCCAGCACGACGACCAGCTCTGCATTGCGCGTCGTATGCAACCAGCGCGCCAGCGGCTTGTTGCGCCGAAGATGTCGGATTTCGCGAAGAGCGCCCATCAAACTCAAAGACTCGAGAACGACTGCAACGGCCAAAACCATTAAACCGACCCAGACTTGGCGCAGCGGCTCGGTCTCCTGTAACTTGTGTATGCCCTCGTAGATCGAAAACAATCCACCCAGACTGAACAGTATTAGCGCAACAATGAAGCTCCAGAAATAGCTGAGCTTGCCGTACCCGAGCGGGTGCTCCGTATCGGCCGCGCGCTGCGATTGCTTGAGTCCCAGAAACAGCAACACCTGGTTGCCGGCATCGGCGAAGGAGTGAATCGCCTCGGCTGTCATACTGCTGGAACCGGTATAAATTGCGGCCCAGGTTTTGGCGAGAGCAATTCCAGTGTTGGCCAGAAAAGCATAGAGAATAGCCTTGGCCACCGCACCCTGTTGCGGCAACTGGTCTACGCTCGTGGAGGCCATTTCGATAACCGTTCGACCATCACGCTATTATGCCGGTGTTTGTTTATGGATTTACACAGGAATTGTCTACCGCTATGCCACGAACGCGCGTGAACAATCATGATATGTACTACGAAATCCATGGACAGGGAGACCCGGCCATTTGCATGGGAGGCTGGGGAACCTTTTGCCACGGGGCAGAACGCAACCTGGCTCGGGGCCTTACTGATCGTTACCAGGCGCTGATCATCGACTACCGTGGCCTCGGTGAATCAAGCGATGATCCCGACACAGAACCGACAATGGCTTTATATGCCGACGACGTCATTGCGTTGCTGGACCATCTCGGTTGGGAGCAAGTGCACTTCGTTGGCCTGGTCGGAATGGGAGCGTGCATTTCGCAGGAGGTGGCGATCGCGCGACCGGAGCTGGTACGCAGCATGGTCAATATGGGTGCATGGGCGAAAGCCGATCCGTTACTTTATGACCAGCTCGAACTGTTTCGCGACGTTCATCGCGATTGCGGTTTTTTCGCTTTTCAAAAATTCGTTTGCACGATGTCGTTCCTGCCGGAGTACTACATCGCCAACAAGGATAAGCTGTTGGGACCCAACGGCGGCTGGCACGAGCTCAACGGGCGTTACGAAACCCATGCCCGGTTGGTTCAGGCCTGCCTGGACCATGACACGACGGACCGTCTCGAAAAGATCCAGGCCCCGACTCTGATTATTCACTCCGGCCACGACCAGGTGACCAGCCCGCGTACGACGTTGCCACTGGAACAGGGCATACCCGATGCCGAGGGCGTATTGATGGCAGACATTGCGCACGTGGTTGCCGGCAAAGAACAGAAGATTGCCTTTTGCAACCTGTTGTTCGATTTTCTTGAGCGGCATTGATGGATTAGAAGGCTCGGACCCGGGAAGTCCACGCATGGGCGCTGATGATTCACAAAACGATCTGCCTTTGAAAGCAAAGCTCGACGCAGTGGGCGTGCACGCAATCCAGCGGCACATATTCCTGTGCTGCGATCAGACCAAGCCAAAATGTTCAACCCGCGAGCAGAGTCTCAAGTCGTGGGAGTATTTGAAACGCCGGCTGGTTGAACTCAAGCTCGTTGGAAAAGGCGGCGTCTATCGGACCAAGGCCAACTGCCTGCAGGTCTGCGAGCAGGGACCGGTAGCAGTCGTCTACCCCGACGGGATCTGGTACCGGACCTGCACCCCCGACGTGCTCGAGCGGATCATTCAGGAACACTTGATCGGTGGTGTTCCCGTGGACGCGTACGTTATCGCCACCCATCCACTGCCGATGGATTGACTGGTCGCTGTGGAAATGGCGCCCGGCGCCCGTTGCTAATCCGGCCTGACGATCAACTTCCCGACAGGAGACCGTGGCAGAACTGCTTCACAGGGCGCCGGGCATAAATTGCACGGTCTTGGCCGCGAACGGATGTCCCGTAATCTGCATCGGGCCGAATTGGTTCGGCCGGCAGCCTGAATTATTTGAATTGTCTACGCCGCGGCAATGGGTTGCGGCGATTTTCTCTAGTATATATGAGGAGCAGATCCGTTGCTGTCATGATTGACCAAATGGGACCCGCCGCGATGGGCCGGGAATCGGGTTCAAAATTAATAAGATATTATTTTTCAAACAGTTAAGTCTGTGTCCGGCCGAGAGCCACCCAGAGCCGGTAGCCCGGGGGGCTGCACCCCGGTCAGCAGCAGGACCCGCCTGACTCGACCGCCTCACCGGCAGCGAAAGGCAATGTATGCCCGCAGCCCGGGAATATCCCATAATGCCGGTCGCCTTCACCGGAATAGCGGAAATGCGCGGAGAACCGGCTTTCCGCCAACATCTTGTAGGTATTGCCGCAGACCCGGACCTGTTTGCCGGTCTCGAACACGTGGTGCTTGTCCAACACCAGCCGTTCCGGGCAATAGTCAACCGTGCCACGATATTCAATGGTCTGCCCGTAGTCTTCGCAAGCGGGTTCGAGACCAGCCAGCCGAAACAGGCTATAAGTCGCAGAGTAAAACACCAAGCCACCGAGCCGTTCCACCAGGGCCGGGTCCGTGACTGTGACCGGACGGTCGTCGACCAGCCGCGGATCGGCAAAGCCAGCTGATTTTGCCGTATTCAGAAAATCGTTCCAGTACATGGCCCCGGCCAGGCATTCGCCGTATAGCACGGGATCCTGCTTTAATACCGAGGGAACCCTGCGATCCGCATAGATATCGGCAAAATGAAACTCGCCACCCGGCCGCAGCAGACGGTACGCGTTCTCCAGTACTGCCTCTTTGTCAGTCGCCAGATTGACAACACAGTTTGAAACGATCAGGTCAAACGAAGCGTCGTCCAGACCAAGGTTCTCCAAGTGCTCGATGTTGCCTTCGATAAATTCAACATTGCTGGTGTCATGGCCAAACTTGTCTGCGTGATATTCACGATGGCGCCGGGCCACTGCGAGCTGCTCGCGAGTCATATCGACGCCGACGATCCGGCCCCGCGGCCCAACCATCTTCGACAACAGGTAGCAGTCCTGCCCAGCCCCGCAGCCGAGGTCAAGTATCCGGGCCCCCGCTAGCGCCTCGGGAATAACGAACCCGCAGCCGTAATAACGAGCCTTTACCTCGTCATGTACTTCAGCCAGCGCCACTTTGACATGCTCTGGCAGTTCCGATTCGGTGCAGCAGGCATTGGTCTTCAGGTCCGACGAAGTCTCCAGCGTCTCTCCGTAGTAACGTTGAACTTCAAGGTGTATTTCCGGCTCCAACTTTGCGTCCATCAATGATCTCGGTCAGCGCTGCGGGGCTTAATCTTAAACTATGAGTGACAGTTCGATTGAAGGTTCCGTCCTGATTGTGTTCCTGCGCCGACCGGCGCTCAACGTCGGTAAGCAGCGCATTGCGGCCGAGCTAGGCGCCGAAGCGGCACTGGAGCTCTCACAATGCCTGCTCGCAGCTGCACTTGAAGATGCCCGGCAGTGGCCGGGGCGCATCGTGCTCGCGCCGGCCCAAAGCGCCGACGTCGATTGGGCCCGTGATCTGCTGAACGGCCGAGCCGACTGCATTGCGCAACCTGTGGGCAATCTCGGCCAGCGCATTAACACAGTAGACCAAATCGTCCGCGAATCCGCGCAGGCGCGCGTTATTTTTATCGGCAGCGATGCGCCGGGCCTTGACTGCGAATACCTGGTGCAGGCGCAGCGTACACTGGCAGACTTCGACGTCGTGCTCGGTCCTGCAGATGACGGCGGCGTCACGCTGATGGGGGCGCAGCAAGCGTGGCCGGATTTGAGCGGCCTGCCGTGGGAAACCCCGGAGCTCGGGCGGGCACTCGCGGCCCTGTGCGTCAATCATGGTCTGTCGGTAAAACAGCTGGATCGACGTTATGATGTCGATACTCAAACTGACCTTGCCCGGGCTTACGCGGACCTCAAGCAGGACTCCCGTCCGGCCCGCCGGCAACTGGTCGAATGGATCACAACCAACGGCAGACTTCAGATCGGACTCGAAGACTTGTGAAAACAACGAATCGAGCATCAGCCAACAGGGCCCGAACTGCGCCGGGACGGAGTACTTCGGACCTCAGCGTCAGCGCCATCATCCCGGTGCTGTCTGATATGCCCGCACTGGTACAACTGCTGGACTGCCTTGACAGCGCCGGCAACGGTCCCGAGCAAACGGTAGTTATCGATGGCAATACTTCGGATGCATGCGGGCGCATTTGCGCCGAGCGGCGGTGTCTATACGTGGCGCTGGAACCGAACCGCGGCCGGCAACTCGATGCAGGCGCCAGAGCCGCTACCGGCGATATCTTGTGGTTTCTGCACGCTGACTCGTCGCCCCCATCTGACGGCGCTGAATTGATTCGGCAGCGCATCAGTGCCGGTTACGTCGGTGGCTATTTTGACTTCGCCTTCACCGGACCACAGCGCTGGTACAAAAACGCGCTATCCGCGTCGATTAATCTGCGCGCCCGATTTGGAACTCCCTATGGAGACCAGGGTTTGTTCGTAGCGCGGGACGTTTATCATCAAAGCGCTGGTTATGCACCGACCCCGTTGTTCGAAGAGGTGCGCTTGGTGAGAAGCCTCAGGCGCATGGGGCCGTTTGGCCCCGTTGACGCAGCGATTGGAGTGTCGCCACGGCGTTGGGAACGCGACGGCTGGGTACGACGTACGCTTAATAATCGCCTGATGGCGATGGCCTATCTCGTCGGCGTATCCCCGCAGCGGCTCGCTCGCCATTACCATTCCACGGCGTCCCGCTAAACCATGGATATGGAAGTAAAGCGTCTGGATTGGCTGAAAACGTCGACGGGTCAGCCACGCGGCTATATTCAACCTCATGCGCTGGAGGAGCTCTGGTTTCATACCGGTACCGCCTGTAACCTCGAGTGCCCATTCTGCCTGGAAGGTTCAAAACCGGGCGACAACCGCCTGCAGAGAATCACCTTGCAGGACGCGCAGCCCTTCATGGACGAGGCCATGACTTTGGGTGTTCGCCAGTTTTCATTCACCGGCGGCGAACCGTTCATTGTTAAGGGGTTCATTAATATATTGAGTTACGCGTCCCGGCTGTTGCCGTGCCTGGTGCTGACCAACGGAACTGATCCGGTTCTGAAGCGGCTGCACCAGATCGAATGCCTGAAAGACAGTGAGCACCCCGTAAGTTTTCGCGTCAGCATCGACTATCCGGATGAAGCCCAACACGACGCCGGTCGCGGCGCCGGGAAACTTTCAGAAAGCACTCCAGGGAATGCGGTCGCTGCACAACATGGGGTTTACGGTTTCCGTAGCCCGTCAAATGCGGCCGGACGAAGACACCGCAGTTGTCGACGCCGGCTACCGGGACATGCTGCACTCGGCGAACTTGCCTGCCGATCTGCGCATCGTTTCCTTTCCGGATTTCGACACGCCGGGCGCGACTCGCGTCGTGCCGGATGTCACAGAAGACTGCATGACTCGCTACCAGACGGAGAGTTCGCGGCGCGAGTTCATGTGTGCATTCAGCAAGATGGTCATCAAAAAGAATGGGCGCATGCGCGTTTACGCGTGCACCCTGGTCGATGATGACGACGACTACGCCCAGGGAGAGACGCTCACTGAAGCATTGCACGAACGCGTTATGCTTCGTCATCATCGCTGTTACAGCTGCTTCGCCTATGGCTCGTCCTGCAGCGAGATCGATCACTAAGCCCTCGGACATTCCCCTACGCTCTGTGGCTTCGCCGCCGGTTTGACATGCGCGGCAGCGCCGCTATCTTGATGGGCGGGGCAAAACCAACAACCGGATTCTGCAACCGGTGCTGCGTCGGGGGAACATCGTAATGCGTACTGTCCGTATAATTCCTGCTAGATTCGTCCTGCTTGGCTGCATGGCAGTGGGAATGCTGCCGCTGGCCAACGACTCCGCCCGTGCGGACATGCACCAATCAAGCGCCTATAAGCCGACCATTCTGATCACCGGATCCAACCGCGGAATCGGCCTTGAGTTCGTGCGCCAGCTATCCGCCCGCGACTGGCGGATCATCGCCACCGCACGCACCCCGGAAAACGCCGCCGATCTGAAAGCAATGGCCGCTGCCGACCCGGATATTCTTATCGAAACACTGGATGTCACGGACGATGCCGAGATCGCAGCGCTCAAGTCAAAATACCAGGAGCAGCCAATCGATATCCTGATGTTGAACGCAGCCACGGGTCCGACAGGGATCGACCGATTCACGAGCCTCGACATGAATCGGGGCCCGCGGTATTTCGAAGTCAATGCGATCGGTCCGATGAAAGTTGCCCAGGCATTCTATGAGAACGTCCAGGCCTCCCGAGTGAAACAGATCTACGCCATGTCCAGTGATTCGGGTTCATATGTCGCTGGTTCGCAGGCGCCGATACTGTGGCATTACAAAGCCAGCAAGGCAGCCCTGAACATGTATTTCCACACGCTCGCGTTCGACGCAAAACGGCGCGGTGTGACCGTGATCATCCTGCACCCGGGATGGGTCGCCAGCAATCCACAGACGGCGCAACTTCCCGGCGCCATACCGACTGAGGACAGTGTCCGCCAGATGCTGGAGGTCATGGATGCGATCACGCCCGAAGACAACGGGCGGTTCGTCAGCTATCTCGGCGAGCCCATGCCCTGGTAGCGCTACATAACGCCGCTGCCGCGCCCTCGTCGTAGCGGCGTCACCCTGCAGGCGGCCAATAGCCGCGTGGGGCCTATACGGGAATTGCGGCAGGCTCGGTTAAGCAACGCAGCAAAATATATGGGTTTACAATGACGCCGGACACAGCATGAGGGGACGGGAATGCTGCTGCCGCAGCACAATTATCTGAAGCCTGAAAGCCTTGAGGATTGCCTGGACGAGCTCGGCAAGGCCGGCGAAACCGGCCAGATTGTCGCGGGCGGTACCGATGTCATCTTCAACATGCGCTTGAAGCTGTTTCGCCCCGAAACCGTTATCAGCGTCCGGCGCCTTTCTGAACTGCAACAGGTTGAGCAACTGCCCGATGGCAGTATCCGCATCGGCGCGTCGTGCCGACTGACTGATCTTGCCGAGCATCCATTAATCCAGGAACGATTTCCGGCTTTGACCGATTCCATAGCCTCGGTGGCATCCCAGCATATCCGTAACATGGGAACGCTGGGCGGCAACATATGCCTGCAAACTCGATGCTGGTACACGAACAATTCCGAGCAGTGGCGGCAAGGCAAAGCCACTTGCTTCAAGACGGAGGGTGACATCTGCCATGTCATCAAGAGTGCGGCGGGTTGTCACGCAATCAATAACGCGGACACGCCCATCGCGCTGATCGCCTACGATGCATCACTGACGATTCAGAAATCCGGTTCGCAAAGAGAGATACCCATCGCCGAGTTCTATAACAATGACGGTATGGATTTCATGAAACTCGATTCGGATGAACTCGTCACCCATGTCACGGTCCCGCCAACCCAAGATCGGGTCGTGTTTCTCAAGAATGCGTCGCGCAAAGGAATCGATTTTTCGATCGGTTCGGTCGCTGCCCGCTGTGACGGAGTTGGCGACGGAACGGGTAACGGCGATGAGGCACTGAAACGTGTGATGGTGGTTCTCGGGTCGTTGTCGACAGCACCGATTGTTCTGTCAGAAGCCGCCGACATCATCAAGGAGGCCGGATTGACGGACGCAGCCATCGAACAAGCTATCGACGCGGTGCGCGAAGATCTTGGCGAAGTGACGAACCTCTACAGTCGCGCGGTTTACAAGAAGCAGCTTGCGCGGGTGCTGGTCAAGCGCGCACTCGAGCAACTGCGGGAGGCATAAGCATGGCCAAACACCGGATGTCTATTACGATCAATGACGACCTGCACGAGCTGTTGGTGTCCGACCGCCAGACGCTGCTCGATGTGATTCGTGGCCAGGTTGGCCTGACCGGCACCAAACGCGGGTGCACGACCGGGGCCTGTGGCGTGTGCACGATTAACAACGACAAGGGCGAGGCGATTTTCTCGTGCCTGACACACGCGCTGGAGTGGGACGGCGAATCGATTACGACAATTGAGGGACTGGAATCCAACGGCGAATTGGATGCCATTCAGACCGCTTTCATTGAATTCGGCGCGCTGCAATGCGGTTTTTGCACGCCCGGCGTGATCATGTCGGCCAAGGCGGTCGTCAACAAATACCCGCAACCGACCGAGGAGCAAATCAACGCTGGCATGTCCGGCGTACTGTGCCGCTGCACCGGGCACATCAAGGTCAAGGAAGCGATCCGTAACGATTACCGGATCCGCACGCAGGCACGGGAAAATGGCTAGCCGTTCGAAAAAAGACCAAACGGAAACGCGTCACGCGGGCAGTGAGGTCGACTCGAAGGTCGATGCGATTCTTGCCGCGCATGGCCCGGGCAGCAACATCGGTATGCCGGACCCGGCACTGCGCGAGGCGCAGAAAGCCATGGAGCTCAATGCGATCGGTAAACGCCAACCGCGCCTGGATGGACCACAGAAAGTATCCGGTCGCTCCTTATTCACCGACGACGTCCAGTTGCCCGGAATGCTGTGGGGCAAAGTACTTCGCAGCCGCTATGCTCACGCACGGATCACGCGCATAGACGCAAGCAAAGCACTGGCAATGCCGGGGGTCAAAGTGGTCGTGACTGGAGACGACTCAACCGACGTCTTCGTCAATGAGTACGAGCCGGCAATATGCAAGGGTGTGGTCCGTTATATCGGCGAAGAGATCGCCGCGGTGGCAGCGATCGACGAGGTCACGGCCGAGGAAGCGCTGGAACTTATCGAGGTTGATTACGAACCGCTACCGGCGGTCACGACGCTCAAGAAAGCTTTGCGGCCCAACGCTCCGCAGATCAATCCATACTATGTCGGCAATGTTGCCAGCGACAACACCGATGACTACGGCGATCCGGACAAGGCCCTGGCGGAGGCTGACCTGATCCTCGAAAACAAGTTCACGACGCACCCGACACATAATTGCTATTCAGAGTTCCACGCCGTACTCGTCGACTACTCTTTTCCCAATAAATTGACAATGTATACGCCGACACAGTCCGGCTATCTGTTTCAAAACAAACTCAGCCAGGCATTCGGCCTGTCCAACAGCCAAATTCGCATAGTGCATCTGAACACGGGCGGTGCATTTACCGGCCGGGGGCTGCTTCGACCGCATCATTACATTGCAGCCATCTTGTCCCGCAAAGCGTACCGGCCGGTCAAGATCTTCTCTACCGGGGACGAAGAGTTCCTGACCTGCCGCGCCGGTGGGTCCAACGCCTATGTCGTCAAAACTGCCGTGACCCGCGATGGCAAATTGAAAGGCATTGAAGTCGATGCCGCGATGGACTGCGGCGCGCACGCTGCAGGCCTGTCGTACCTGTCGGCGATGGCCGGTAACTACCAGGCCCGCTTGTTCAAGATCGATGGCCTGCGGTTCCACCGGCGGTGCGTCATTACGAACCAACGTCCGAACTTCTTTCACCATGGCGGGATGATGACCGGATTAAATGCCGCGTTGATGCAGCAACTTACCCACGCGGCCCAGGCAATCGGTAAGGATCCGATCGACTTCATCCTCGACAATGCGGTCGACGAAGGCTTCACCGACCTGGTCGGCGGCACGTTTGCCAGTTGTGGGCTGCAGGAGTGCCTGGAAAAGGTTCGTGCGGCCTCGGGATGGAAGGACAAGTATGGCAAACTGCCGCCCCACCATGGCATCGGCGTCGCAATCGGCGCGATGGCCTCTGGCGTCAAAGGCGCCTTCAAGCACGATACGTCCGCCGCCATGGTCAAAGTGGCCGAAGACGGAATCGTGACCTTGTATACAGGCATTCCCGATATGGGCCAGGGCACGCACACGACGATGGCGATCATTACCGCGGAAGTCCTTGGCTGCAATGCCGAAGATATCCGCCTAGTTGCCGGCGATACCGACACGGCGCCACTTGACGTCGGCGCATTCACGCAACGGGGTACATTCACGACCGGCAACGCGGTGCGCAATGCGGCACTTGATGCGCGGGACCAGATCGCGAAAGTCGCGTCCGAGGCACTCGACGTCGCAGAATCGGAGTTGATATTCCGCGATCGCAAAATCTTTGCCAAATCGGACCCGGGTAAATCAATCGACTTTGGAGACGCAACCTACGGCGGCCTGCACTCGAAAGAAGGGCGGTTCGTTATGGGGCGCGGATTTTTTAATTCACCATTGAAATACGGCACGCTGGCCTGGTCTTTCGGCGCGCAGGTCGCTGAAGTCAAGGTCGATCCTGAAACCGGTGAGGTGGATGTGATCAAGATGACCGTCGCACATGATCTCGGCCGCGCAATCAATCCGCTGGCGGTTGAAGGCCAGATTGACGGCCAGGTATTTTCAGGCATGAGCCAGATGCTGTACGAGGAATGCGCGACCGATGACGGCCAGTTCCTGAATCCGTCCCGACTCGAATACAAGATGCCACGCACGTATGAGATGCCCGAGGTCGAATACCATATCGTCGAGTCCATCGATCCTTACGGTCCGTTTGGAGCCAAGGAAGTCGGCGGGGTCCGATTGTCGTGACCGTCGGCGCGATTGCGACCGCCGTTAGCAATGCCGTCGGAGCTTTCGTTCCCGAAATGCCGATGACCCCGTGGAAGGTATTGCGGGTCATCAGACAACAGCAGCGGAAGGCGCGGCAGGCCACGGCGGCCTGATACTTTCGCTGGTGACCGACGGATAGACCCGAGCTGCACCGAATAAGAAACGACTAAAACAGAAACCCGGATTAATTCCCGGTTTGTGGTTCCAATACGGAGGGCTGAAGATGTTTAACGCACTAGATTCCCTGAAACCATATGCTCACTGGCTGCTGCGGATTGCTCTTGCCAGCGTGTTTGTGTATCACGGCATCGGCAAAGTAATGAACCTGGGTGGTTTTGTTGAAATGACAGGACTTCCGATGCCGGTCGCCGCGCTCGTAACCTTTGCCGAAGTAGCCGGAGGTGCCGGCATCATCGTCGGCGCATTCACGAACGACCTGATCACCCGTCTTGCAGCGCTGGCCATCGTTCCGGTCATGCTCGGCGCCATATTCATGGTGCACTGGGGCCAGTGGAACTTCGTGGCGTCCGAAAGCCATCCGATGGGCGGGATCGAATTTCAAGCGGTTCTGCTGTTGATCGCACTGTATTTTCTCGTCATGGGCAATGCAGCCGACTCAGCTCGCACCGGCTGAATGGAAGCGATAAAATCGGACGCGCGCCTTTCTCCGTGGAAACGGGTCAAACAAACACCCGCGTTCCAACGAAGCAAGTTATTTGTTAAGCGTCTTGCCGGACGGGAACTCTGGTTACGTCCAGAGGTGAAGTACCCACTGCGCCGTTACGGCGAGTGGACCATATGCCCCGAGTTGCTGGCACAGAGCGCTGTCGTCTATTCGATGGGCATAGGCGATAACATCGACTTCGAGCTCGCGGTAATGGGGGAATGGGGTGCGGAAGTGCACGCATTCGACCCGACACCTCCGGCGGCGTGGGTGAGCAAACTTGGCCTGCCCGACCGCTTTCATTTTCACGGCTGGGCAGCAGCGGCCCAGGACGGCGAGCTGATGCTGTATCCGCGCATAAAGCGGGATGGCACTACCTCAGACGATATGTACACGCTCGTAGCCGGCGAGTCCGGGCGCGACGACGGCATCAAGGTCCCGGCCAGGAGTATCCCTTCAATCATGGCCACGCTCGGCCACGACTCGGTCGATGTCATCAAGTTGGATATCGAGGGAGCCGAATACGAAGTTCTGGACGGCCTTTTGTCGGAAGACATCAGGCCCCGGCATTTACTTGTGGAATTTCATCACCGCTTCCCAGGATTCGGCAAGAGCATGACGGCCGATATTGTTCGGCGATTGCAGCTAAACGGTTACCGAATTCTCTTCGTCTCGGCCACCGGCCGGGAAGTGTCGTTCATCAGGACCTGATCGATTCAACCGATTCGCTTTGACGTTCGTAGCTACCGTTGTATGAGCCCGTCAGGCTGGAAAGAAGTCGATCGGCTTGGTCGTCGTGACCGGTGCCACCTGTTTGGCCTCGAACTTGAACATCCGGACGCGCTGAACCAGCTTGCGTTCCAGTTCCGCGTTGTTTAGTTCACTGGAAACAATTTCACAGCTTGAAACGACGCCGGACGACTCGATCGTCAGACGCAACACCAGTTTTCCTTGCAGCGTTGGGTCCCGGCGTAGTGCGCGGTTATATAGTGCGTAAATCGCGCCTTTGTTTTTGTCGAATACCAGTTCGATTTCCTCGCGGCTACGCGACGCCATGCTGCCACCGCTGCGAACCTGCGGACCGGCAGCAGCCAGCCCGGCCACCGGGCTCGCAACCCGGGTGGTTTCGCGGCCAGCAAGTTCCCCTCCGCCGGTGCTGCGGCTCAAGTTGGAGGTCTTGATGCCGCCACTGCTTGATGTTGCGCGGGAAGCAATCATGTTGCGCTCTACCCGCGCAACTTCGCCCGGGGAATCCGCCAGCGGCTGCTGCTTGAGAACATTGGCCACCGCCTCGGTATCGACAAGGTCAGCCAACTCGTTGAGAAACGGCATCAGGCCGGCTTTGGCCGCTTTCTCCCGAGCGTCCTGTGGTGATTTATCGGGCACGATCACGGGATCGGGTTCAACGACCTTCTCCTCCCTCTTTTGTTCTTTTTTCTGAACTGGCTTTTCGGGAAGTTTTTCCTCGGGCTTGGGCTTGACCACCGGTGGCGGTGGCGTGACCCTTTCGAGCAGCAGCCGCGCGAACCGCGGCGGCACTTCGACGGCAGCAGTCGGATCGGGCTGTGGTACCGGCAGCAACGGCATAATGATTGAAAATACCAGCAGCGCAATGGCAACCTGCTTCAGAACTTTCCTGAAGCGTTCTTCCTGCTCGAAGCTCAGTTCCCACGGCAGCGCGTAGGACCTGTAATAAGGAATTGTTGCCGCTGTACTCATTACCCGCCCGCTCGTGACAGTTGTGTCACTTTTTTAGACGTCTTCTGCAATACCGCCAGCGAAATGCGACCATAGTCCGCGGCCGTACAACTTGCCATGACGCGTTTCAGCAGATGGTAGGGCAAGCCCTTGTCACCCATGATCGTGATCTCGCGGTCCTCTATTTTCGCCTGCGATTGCTTGCGTAATATCCGATCTGTCTGCGAGCGCAGCGCCTGCTCCAGTGCCGGTATGACAGTTTTCCTCTGCTTCAATACATCGGCGGTGAAGGCCACCACGTGACCCTGCACAAGGATGTACTCACTCGTCACCGTAATAACAACTGTTTCCCTGGCCTTCTCCTCGGCGATCGATTCCGGCAGCTGCAGGTCTTTTGCATTCGGCAATACTTCGACATCGGTGGAATTGATCAACAGGAAAAACACGAGAATCGTGAATATGTCCATCAGCGAAACCAATTGCAGCGAAACCACCTGCTTACGGTGATGGTGCTTGTCCATGCGCTTGGCGCGGCTTGACAACATGGCTTAACCGCCTCTCGCACGCCGCGGCGCGTCGCCGATCGCGATTTCCGGAAACAGTTCGGCCCGGACCATGTCACCGTCGACTTCTGCTTCGTACACCCGCACCGCATCCATGACCTGCACCAGCACATCGTAGGACACGTCACTCTCGAGCAGCAGTGCCGCGTCAAGCTTTTGCGGAAATCTGGACTTGACCCGCTTTAAGTACTCGGTAAGTCCGTCGTAATCGTAATCCCCGTCGACTGTCGGCAACCGGGTCAGGAGACCGGCATTCCGGTCAGCGACTGATATGACGTCCCGGCGTACGATAATTTCCAGACTCAGCTCCGGTGGCTTTTCATCCAGCGCCGGCGAGTCCGAGGTTGGAAGGTTCAACTCCATAATCGCCAGCCGCGAGAACACCGCCGTAATTAGCAGGAACGGCACCAGGATCACCATCAAGTTCATGAACGAGGTGATGTTCATCTCCGCCGCCTGGCGGGTGCGATGTCGGCGCCGGCGATGCTTCACGCGGGTTTCTTCCCGGACGAGTGCTCCATCACCGTGTTCAGGAACTTCACCGAGGCCATTTCCAGGCTATCGACAACTTCGGTCGTTTTGGTCTGTAGCACCGTGTGAATCAGCAGTAATGGGATCGCAGCCATCAACCCGAACGCGGTTGTGTTCATCGCTACCGAGATGCTTGCGGAGAGCAGGTCGGCTTTCTCAGCCGGATTGGCGGCCGAGACTGCGGTGAAAGCACGAATCAGGCCGATGATGGTGCCCAGCAGGCCGAGCAGCGTTGCAATATTGGCGAACGTTGCCAGGTAGTGCGTACGCTTCTCCAGGTTCGGCATAACCTCCATCAGGCTTTCTTCCATGGCCTTTTCGATGTCGTCACGACGTTGGGCCGTTTTGACGCGATGCAGGCCATAAGAAAGAATGGTGGCGATAGCGGCCTTCGACTTCGACGTCATCGCCACTGCTTCCTTGAACTTACCCGTCTTTAAAAACGGGGTCACCTTTTTCCAAAGAGCTTTGTTCGTCACGCTGGCGGTTGTCAGATACACGTACCGCTCGATCGCAATCGCCACCCCCAGCGCGAAAATGGCAACTATCGGGTACATGAATAAGCCCCCGTCCTGAAAAAAGCTCACAATGCTCGAATAAATACCCATGGCTTTCCGGCCTCCTTGCGTAAAATGCCGGATCGGCTCAAGCCGTCCGGCGCCCTGTTATTCAGCTGGCGGTGTCTCCGCGGACCCATACAATTGCTCGAAATACTTCATCTGTCGTAGAAACACGTCACGGTCTACCGGCGAAAGGACCTCATCCAGCAGGCTATTGACCGGTCTACCGGTCAGATCCCCGAAGTCCGAATCCTTCCACGGCACGATGTGCATCACCTTCGGCAATTCCCGGTTGCCGGTAATAGCTGTGGCATCCAGTTTCAGGCTATCCACTTGACGCGGCCGCGGCGATTCCGGCGCGGCAGTTTCTGCGCTCGCGTCCTGCGCACACGCGCTACTGGGAGAAAACGCAATCGCCAGCGCAAGTAATGGCGCTGTCAAAAGGGCATTACGGATCATTCGACTGCCCCCGCGCTAGCGGACCGTTGGCCAGCTGCGATTCGGCGCTGCAATTCGACGATCCAGCGTTCGACCTGCTCGTCCTGTTCCAAGGCAACGAATCTTTCGTAGTACTCCAGCGCCTGCTGCGGTTGGCGCTGATAGAGGTCATACAGGACGCCTAGATTGAGGTAAGCCAGTGTGTACTTGGAGTCAGCCTTGATGGCCCGGCGGTAAGCCGATACTGCTTCCTCGAAGCGACCGTCCTGACGATGCAGGATGCCGAGTTCATTGTATGCGGCGGCATATCCGGGGTTGACCTCAATCGCGCGTTGAAACATCTGCTCGGCCTCTTCGGTACGATCGTTGCGCGCATAGACAATGCCGAGATTCACATACGGACCGGCGTACTGTGGGTACTGCCCGATGAAAACTTCCAGGCGCTGGGTAGCGCGGTCGTCATTGCCATCCTGCATTGCGACCAACGCGTGTTCGTACTGAGCGATCACGCGTCCGGGCGCGCCGGAGGTTGTGCCCACTGTTCCGGCGCTGCGCTTCGGACCCATCGCGCCACAGGCAACGACGCATACGGCCGCTCCGAGAACGATCCCGCGTTTAATCCAGGCGCGCAACGTAGCTCTCCCGTCTCTCAGGTTTCGCGTAGCGGGCCGGCATCAGCAGGGCCAGCTGACCGAAGCTTTTCCTGATCCATTCGTCGTAGATACCCACCGATACCCTGGCCGCGTTCACCTCAAACAGTTCGATCGCCCTCTCTTCAATCGGAAAGGCCTGTTCCTCCAGCAAGATTTCGTACTGCTCGAGCGCATCGGGGTCGAGATCTCCAGGTCGCTCGGACGCCAGCAAGTCCTGGCTGAGGCCGTAATAAAGCTGGGCAATTTCGTAGGTCGCGGCCGTTGTCACATCGGAAACTGCGTAACCAGCGGCCTTGTTGTACGCAGCGAGTGCAATCTCCATGCGACTCTTCTTGAGTTTCAAGCTCTGTGGCAACGGCACCGTCAGCTTGGCGGCCACAAACGCATCGCGCAGGGGTTCAGCCATCTCCAGCGATGCCGCGGCAGCAAGATAACGGCTCCTATTGGTGCGTTGTGCGCCGGCCGAGGCGTCGGCAGCAATGATGCTCTGCAACCATTGCCGGCGTGCTTTGTAATCGCCATTGGCCCGCGACAGATCAGCCAGTTTCTGCCTGGCTTCAATCGACTCGTCGATCGGATAGGGAAACTGCTCAATAAACTTTGCGTAGGCACGACCGGCTTTTGCGGTATTGCCTGCCTGCTCGTATAGTTCGGCGGCCCGCCATTGCGCCTCGCGTAGCACCGATGCGTCCATGTCCAGTGTCGCAATCTGCTCGAATTCAGCCGCAGCCTTGTCGCTCTGCCCCGATTCAAGGTACGCAACAGCCAGTTTTTGTGTAACGTCATCGCCGAATTCGTGTTCGGGAAAGCTGATGCGAAAACCTTCGAGTACCCGAATCGCGCCGTCGAATTGAGCGCTACTCATCAGCAACGCAGCTGCATCATAGGTAGCGTTGGATCTTACCGAGGACTTGGGGGCCGCCTGAGCGACCCGCAGAAAGCCTGCCAGCGCCGCTTCAGTATTGCCGCTGGCTTGCTGCGCTTCGGCCTGCTTGTAGACTGAAGCACCAATGCGTTCTTCGATCTCCTGCCTGGCTTTCTGGTTTTCGACCGGCAGACCGCGCAAGCGGACGTAGGCTCGTTCTGCCTCGGCATAGTTCTGCAGATCAAAATTGGCGTGGGCAATCACGGTCCATGCAACGCGTTCAAGTTCAGGCGTTGCCGGTGGTTGCATCGTCACGACCAGACCACCGATGGCCGCGGCTTCGACGAGACGTCCCGCGGCAAACAGTTCTTCGGCAACGTTGGTCGTGACCGCGGCAGCCTGCTCGTGTTCGGGAAAAGTTTTTACAAACCGAAACGCCATCTCGAGATGGGCCGTCTCCCAGGTTTCTTTCTGACTCCCCGACAGGGCATCCAGGTGCGACGAAGACGCCAGCAGGCCAGCATAAGCGGCTTCCGCTGCCTGGTCGTATTCCGGGTACCGGTAAGCAGCGCGCAGGTAAAACCTGGTCGCTTCGGCCAAATTACCTGACTCGGTCAGGATCTCACCCAACAGAAAACTACGCTGCGCCGAGTCGGGATCCTCTGGAAAGTATTCGAGATACCGCCGGTACCAACCGGCAGCGCGTTCATAGTCGGCTCGATCGCCACTTTCCTGCGCCAGCGCGTGGTCGTATTGGGCAAGGTCACCGAGGTTCGTTTTCAACGCGTCGATGACTTTGGGACGTGTTGCCGGGTCATGGTGGGCCCAGTACGGGCTGTCCAGTCCATAGGCCGCGACGTAGTCACGCTTGGCTTCGAGCACAAGGGTCGGAAACCGGCCTATCCGGTAGGCCTCGATTGCCTCGGCGAATAGCAGCGGTGACTGGGCGTGGTTGGGTTGCTGTTCGACGAAACCTTTGTATGTGGCCGCCGAATCCAGGTAACGCTCCTTGGCCAGGTATAACGTTCCCAAATTGGTATACAACAGGTAGGCGTAATATTGGTCGCTGCGATTCTCCATGTACTTGTTAATCGAGTCGGCGCCGTCAATGTAGGAAAACGTCAGACTCAGTACACGTAACGTATCCTCGATCAGTTCTTTCTCGGGCCGCGTCATGTTTTGCAGCTTCTGGTCGAGTTCTTCGGCATTTCCAGCCGCCAGCCGTTGATCCAGCAGTTGCAGGAACGCTTCGGCGCCGTGATTGTAGTCAGCCTGTTTGAATAACGACCAGGCGTACTTGTAAAGGCCCTGTTCATTGAAACCAGACTGCGAGTCAGATGTGATCAACGCAGCATAAGCTTGCTCCGCACTCTGATACTTTTTCTGCATGAAGAAAATCTCGCCGCGCCGGAATTGCGCTTCGTCGGCATATGCGCTGTCCGGGAAATCGCGGACCATCCAGTTGAGCGTTTCCAGCGCACGGTCCTGTTGACCGGTGCTGTCGTACGCCCGGGCAAGTTGATACAGCACCAGATCGGTATTCTGGTAATTGGGATAGGAATCAATTAGCGCCAAGTACAGCTTGATAGCATCGAGGTAAAACTGGCGATCAGAAAACTCCGAGTCAGCTTCCAGTTGTTTGTACTCGCCGGCCTCCAGGTTCAGATCCGCTAATCGTCGCATGGCCTCTGCGCGCAGCACGGGGTCGCCACCGGGCAACTCCAGGAAATTACGATACTGCTGCATGGCCTTGCCGCCGGAAGAATCGCCGAGTTCGCCGACGTGGATTTCGACCTCGGTGCCGTCGAGGCTGCCGATGGTCTTGTCCTTTTCGGCATCGCCGCCAGGGAACGGCCACAACCAGCCGAGCAAGGTCAGATTGATGATTACCAGGGAATTCATGCCGCGAAATCCGTCCGGCCTACTGGCCGGTCACCGTCGCGGCACGGTCGTATATCGACGCCAGCGCGAAATTCGCCTGGGCACGATAGACGGTGAGCCGGTAGCGCTGCCGGGACATCTCGTCGACTGCGACTTCCTGCAGGTATTTAACCTGGCCGGTCATGGCCGCTGTCACGCGCGAACTGAGTTCGGCGATGCGCGGGGTCAGCGCATCGATGCGCTGGGTCAGCCGCTCAACCCGGTACGGGATACCGTCAACCGCAACGTTAACGCTGCGTCCGGCGGTGCGGGCCAACTCCAGCTGCTCGCCGATTTCTTTCAACTCGCGCTGCTGTTGCCACAGGCGATGTTTGAATTGCTTGTCCAGATCCCATAGCAAAACACCTTTCAGAACGCGTTGCTTATCGTGTGCCTCTGGCAGTTGCCCGGTTCGCCAGGCGGGATTGGCCTCGATCGCGGTAACCCGCGCCCAAAGCTGCTGCTGCTGTTCGCTGCCCATCGCCACGATGTCACGCGCATCAGCGACGGTAGCAAGGCGTTGCTCGATCGCAGCGTATTGCCCGTGCATCGTCTCCAGATCGTTACCCGACATCGCCGCCACGACTCGTGGCAAGCGCTGTTCGTAAGCGAACTTCTGGGTCTCCAGCATTTCCCGGAATGGACCCAGCTTTGCCTGCCACGCCAGCAAATGGTTCTGCAACTCGGACAAATCACGGTATACCTTGAGGCCTTCCTGAAAATCGTGATCGGCGATGATGTGGTACAGATAACGGGCCTGGGTGTCATCCGGCAGAGCTTCCAGTTGCCAGTACCAACCCATACCGTCTACGTCATCGTTTTGCAGCAGATCAGCAACCAGAAATCCCGAATCTGCACGCGCAATCGCGTCGTCCAGGCGCTCGATCTCTGTATCGTAGACCTCGAGAGCCTTGTGATAATGTTCTGCAGCCTGCCGCTCCGCATTCATCTTCGCGAACGCGAACGGCACTGCGAGCAGAGATTCCTGAACGGCCGTGTCGAGCACGTCCCGGCTACTGAGTTCCAGCCATGGGACCAACGCTTCCTGATAGGCTGCAGCTTCCGCGGCGGCCCATCCGACGCCAAGCAAAGCCTTGTTGGAATACGGCCCGTTCAGCCGCACCCGATGCAAAACCGGTTTGACCGGTCCATCGAGCCGGGCCTGGAGAAACGCATAGCCGAGTGCGAGATTTGCGCGGTCGCGGAGACTGCGGAACTCATCGCCTTCTGCCGACATGGTGCCGACTTGGTTTAACAAGGCGGCGCCGGTCTCGAGTTCGCCCGCCCGAACCAGTGCGGTCCCCAGATTGAAGCGGGAGTAACCAACCCAGTCCTCGGCCCCGTCCCAGTTCTGCAACAGGTCCGCGGCGTCGGCGAACCGTTCCTGCGCCATCAATACCTGCGCCAGGAGGTTATAGCGTTCAGCCTCCAGGTCCTCGGGCAAGCGGTCCCCGACATTTCCAAAAGCTTCCTCCGCATCGACGAAATAGCCCCGCTGATACAGCACTTTTCCCAGAAAAAACCACGCCCGGTCGCGCACTTCCGGATTGTCTTCATTGGCCAGTAACACGCGTTCAAATATTGTGTAGGCCTGACGGTGCTGGCCATAGGACAGGTACAAGCCGCCAAGCAGCAGTTCGGCTTCCGCCTCATGATGGGGCACGCGGTCCTGCTCCATGGCGGAGAGCAGATGGGTCAGGGCATCGAAGTAGTTCTGCCGATAGAATTGGAACAGGACCTCGCCGTAATACAGATCACGGACGATGGCTCCGTTGGTCTTGTCAGCCTGGGGCGCCTCAAACGGGAAGCATACGAGTATCGCCGCTGACAAAAGGCCACAGAACAGGCGCAGCCCGAATTGATAAATGGACCGGGTCAAGGCCTACTCCCACTCTGTCACGATGAAATCTGGCTGGCTCTTGCTCTCCCGATCGGAGATTTTCAGCTCGAGAAATTTCGCGCCTATGGTCTTTTCAAAGCGCATATCGGCGCCGCGCCGATAGTTGCGGCCATTTGGACCCCGACCGGTGAAAATCGCTACCAGTTCGTGTTCCCCGACTTTCAGGTTACCCAGGTACAGACGGTGTACACCACCTCGCAACAGTGCCTGCACTTCACGTTCCGTGTAGAGATAGCTATCGACGTCCTTGCCATCAATAGTCAATTGCACCGAGTCCAGCGCAAAATACTCCCCAACATCCATAGACACGAATACTGCAACTTGCGTATTCGATGGAAACAACAATTCCTCTTCGAGCAGGAATAATTCCCGGTTGAGATCGAGCACCGCACTCTTGAGGTCCTGAGTCTGTTTGTCGAGACTCGTTCGGCTGGCAGCCCCGGCTGTTTCTGCATCAGCCAGAGTCGCCTGCAGCGGGGAAATCGCCACCATCAAAACCAATACGCGCAGTAGATTGTTCACGTTCTCTATACCTGTGCTTACTATCCCGGCACCCTGGATGAAATCGTTTGAATCAACCCAGTGTGTCCCCGTAATGCTTAAAACGACTCTTACTCCGCCAGCAGCTCATCAATTTGCCCGCGATACAGATAACGGTCTGTGCTTCGATAGCTGCTATGCGTGTATCGAATCGCACCGTCCCTGTCGATTACCACAACAAAAGGTAGCGCGTTCAGCTTGTATTCCCTGCTCACTGATCTTTCGGCATCAAAGAGAACCGGATAGGCCAATTCCAGTTTCTCGACCATCTCCCGCGCCTTACGCGGGTTTCGGTCAATGTTGATTCCCAGCACCTGCAAGCCATCGTCCCGGTGCTGCTCGTAGAGTTTCTGGATGGCGGGCATCTGCAACACGCATGTACCGCAATCGGTGGACCAGAAACTCAACACGACGACCTCACCGAGATATTCGCTCAGTCGCAGGTTTTCCCCGGTCAAACTTTTCAGGGCGAAGTCTGGTGCGGGTTCCGCACTCGCTTCGAGAGAACCCGCAGCCCCAAGCGGAATCGCGAACGCGACCGCAGCAACAACACACACCCGCAGGACTACCATCCCATGCATAGTGATACCCAACCCGGCTTTTACCTTCCGAACAGTCAGCAGCGCGCGCCGGACTATTTCCGCCGCCCACAGGCTGAATCCGCGGGCTTATGGTCGCAGGGATACCTGCTGAATCATGTGACCGGGATCACGATTCAGCCAGTGCTGAATAAACTTTTTTATTTTGAATCAATGGCTTACAGAGGTTACGCTCGCGCTGGCGCGCGCAGCCGTCCGGGCTGTCGCAAACGTCGCCTTAGGCAGTCCCGGCAGGGGTGAATCAGCCTGGATCGAGTCCGCTGGAGTAGACCAGCCGGCCGCCGGACTCAATGATGACAGTCTCGTAGTCGGGCAAGGACTCGATCAGTTCAAGACCGCGCTGCCGGCCGAGCACAAATACACTCGTCGATAAACCGTCAGTCATCGTCGCTTCGGGACCGATAACGGTAACACTGCGTATGCCGGTCACCGGTGTACCGCTAGCCGGGTTCAGAATATGGTGATACCGGCGACCGTCCTCGATGAAGTACCGCTCGTAATCCCCGGATGTAGAAATCGCCTCATTCACCACGGCAAGCCGCGTCGCGACGCCGCCATTGTCATCCGGGTCGCGGATTCCGACCACCCACGGATAACCGGATCGATCACCGAGAATGCGCGTATCACCTCCGGCACTCGCGAGCGCGTGTTCGATGCCCTGCTCCCGGAGCAAACCGATGACACGCTCGACCGTGTGCCCTTTCGCAATGCCACCGAGATTGATTCGCACACCTGGCTGCGTAAAGCTCACGCTGGACCGCTTTGCTTCGAGCACCACATGACGATAGTCCACTGCATCCAACACTTCGGCGATGGACTCTGATGATGGCCTGACATGTGCACGGAAATCATACAGGTAACCGACAGAGTCATAGGTCACGTCGAATGCACCGCCGGTTGCTTCTGAAAGGTTCAAGGCCACCTGCAATAAATCAAACAGCTCGTAGGAAATGACTACCGGTTCACTTGCTGCTCGGGCATTTAGCTGCGACAACTCGCTGTCCGCGATGTAGGTACTCATGTTGCGATCGATCCGCTCGACCTCAGCCATTGCGGCCGCTAATAAGCGCTCCGCTTCAACCGGATCGTCGTGCCAGATCTGCACTTCGATTCGCGTTCCCATTTTGTCCTGGCGGTCCGAGTACCAATCTGCCCGAACTGGCTCCGCCGCCCCCAGCCATACGGTCAGGCCCGCGCCCAAAGCAGCCGGGAACCAACAAAGGATCTTGGGAAACATCGATGACATCGCGCGCACAGGATTCCTGTCTATCACGGGTGATGCCCAACGCCGTGAAGAAAATATGGCCGCAATGATCGCTTATTTAGAACCAGAATGAAACGAACAGCTGCCAGACCTGGGCGTCGAAACTGAAGAGCGGTTCCTGACCTGGCACCCCACCGGCTGTCACGTCTCGAAAGTCATCGTAATTGAAGAACATGTAGTCAACAAAGAAGTTGATTGATCCTCTCTCGAGAAAATCCCACCGCTGCGGGCTGAACTGGTAGGTCACTCCAAGGCTCAGAGACTGGCTGGTAAAAGTCGCCAGTTCTTTGTCCCTGGCCAGGTAATTCTGCCATTGCGGCCCCGGGAACAGGTCGCTGTAGAAGTCCGCGGCGGTTTGCGAGTAGTAACGGATGCTACCCTCATAGATCCAACCACTGTCGGTCGGATGCGTATAGCCGAGTTCCGCAGTATGTGCATCGATACCCCATGTATCGGTGAAATAGCGGTACTCGCCAAATACAGCCGCACGGTATTTCAGAAAATATCGCGAACGTATCGCAACCGCGGTGCTGGTTCTGGTGTTCGGGTATACCTCTGGCTCGAAGCTGAATCCAAGTGCGCTGCCTGTGTCCAAATAGCGGACGGAGCGATACGGATTATTCAAAAACCCCTCGTCGGTAATGGTCTCCAACGACAAGCCCAGCAACATATTCTTGGTTAGCACCTGGGTCAGGCCAAGGCGATAATTCTTGCGATCTGATTCAGCGGCAAAAGTCGAGTCACCGTTTCTGAAAACTTCATTTGATCCCTTGGCATACCCCATATTGACCGTGGTCATACCGCCGAATACGTCCTGGCTGATGTTGAAGTAAGCCGAATTCGCAATGAAATCGCTTTCGTCGCTTTGGGTAAAACCCAAACTCATGATGGTATCGCCGTGCAGGAAATCAACGCCTGCCGATACTTCGGTTCTTTCCTCCTCGTAAGGGCTCGCGGTGCTGATGACGTCGATAGAGGCGCTGCTGATCGTATCGACGTAGTAATTTCCATAGACGGAAAAGCTGTTACCGATGCCCTTTCGCACCAGGATTGACGGGCCGGTCACCTGCACGCCCTCGCCGTCGTACGAGTGGTACAGGAGGTCTACGCGATCTTCGGGCAAAATGCCTGCCATGGCGCCGCGCATTGCCAACAGGGCAATGATTGCGGTCAGCCAGCAGATCTGTTCCTTACGCATCAGGCCGAAGCGGGCTAGTTACAGCCGCAGCCTCCGCCCGAGCTACCCATGGCTCCCCGAGCGCCCTCTCTCGCCTCGTGCACGTGATGCAAGTAGGAATCCGAGACGGGGTCCCGGCCGAAGCTCATGATCGGGTCCGCCAGGTTGGCGCGTTCATAAGGTTTGACCCACGGCTCGACGCTACTGCATGCGGTCAGCAACAGTACCGCTGATACCAGAACGACTCTTCGCGCCGAATTCATAGTCACTCGCGTACCAGGATTCGAATCTGGTTCTGGTATTCGTCTTCGTAGCCGGGTTGATATCCATGATGGATAAAGCGCATGTTGCCCTGACGGTCGACCATGACCGTACTTGGCATGGCGATGACATCGTAGAGTTTGCTTACCCGATTCTCGCGGTCGAACAGGATCGGGAAATTGACCGGGGTCTCGCTTAACCAATCGGTGGCCAGGCCTGAGTCTTCTTCGACATTGACTCCGAGCAACGTAAAGCCCAGCCCCTTATAACGTTGGTACAACGCATCCAGTAAAGGCATTTCCTGACGACAGGGAGCGCACCAGCTGGCCCAGAAATTGATCATGACCACCTGCCCGCTGAAGTCGCTCAAGCTCAGGTTCTGTCCTCCCTCGTTGGGCAAAGTGAAATTAGGCGCGCTGCCCTCCCGGACCTCAGATATAGCCGACGAAGCCAGCAACAGGCCGGCCAATAGAACCGAAATAACCCGTGTTGGTATTGAGAGATTCATATTCATGACTTAACCGCCAAAAACAATCAGAAAAATATTGTGATACCCAACGTACCCTGCAAATTGTGCGTAGTCTTTTGCTGACCCAGAATATCGATGTCAAACATAAAATCGCGAACATCCAGGCGCAGCGCCAGCCAGTCGTTGGGAAAGACTCGGCCACCAAAACCAAAATTCACTGTGAAGTGGTTGTCGCCGGCAAAGTCAGTGCTGCCGAGACCGGCGATGAAGTAAAAAGAAGTGTTGAATGCGCGGTTGCGGGTCAGAAACGCTTCACCCGGCAGGATGTTGAATCCAAGCGACACGTTGTAATAGCTAAACTGGCGCTGATCGTCGGTCAACAGCGGCGCGCCACCACTCAAGCGCTCAAATGCTGTTTCTTCGGTGTCGGAAACGCCGTAGGCGCCCTCGATAAAGAAAGATTCGCTGACGTGGTAGGCCAGCGTCGCGCCAAACACCGCATTCGTGCCGAAATCCTCGACGCTCAACAAACCGAAGAAGCCGCCGATTTCAAAGTCCTCGGTATCGATTTTCCGGCGCCTTGGCTCACGACGATCGACTTCGGGCTCGATGACCTGGGGTTGCGACTTCAGCTCGCCAACGGGGTCGTCTGCATCCGCGAACGTCGGCGGCACCCAAAGGACCAGGCACCCGGCGATGATCCCGCCTTTTAGAAGAACACTGAGAATCCTAATTTCCATTCGTCGACATCCTCATTGTCGTCCCGGCTGCTGAAAACAACGTGTCCGTTGTACTCCAGCCGAAAAACGAATCGGTCCGTCAAATAGGTCCTGATTCCGAGACCCACCGTGCCAACCGGATCGGTCCGGTCGGTCGTTTGAACCAGTGTGGCCTTCGGCTCGACACGCACTATGCCCGTACCGAGCAGAAAAAACGGTGACGCACGCCACTCCGGAAAAAACAAATGCACCAGGTTTACGTTCACCATCCAACCGTCAGAGAAATTGCCCAACAGCTGCGTTACCGCAAGCTCCGCCGAAAGATTGGCTGACATCCGGTAAGCGCCAAACATGGAAAAACTGGTGGCTCCGCTGAAATCCCCGCCCATGATCCCCATTTCCCAGCGGCGGCCGTAAAACTCGGCCAGCGTCGTGTCCTTGATCTCGGTTCTCTCGCCGGAAGGCTGCAGCGTCAGTTCCATCTGGGCCCGCGAGGCCCACCCTTCCTTGCCTGCCACCGTGCGAATCAGGAACCAGTCGGTCCGGCGTTTAATCACCTCGATCGAGTCACCCCGATCCACGACATGGAAGATCGGGTAACCCTTGCCGGGCCCGGTGTGCATCTCGATATACGGGTCATCTACCGTGACCTGCTGATACTCGGCCTTGCCGTACGCGCTACCCGTGCACAACAATTGGATGACTAACAGTGTCAGCAACGGGCCACGCATATATCAGTTCAACGGTGCGTCGAAAGGGTTGTTGTAATACTGCGCGCCGATATCGAGCCATTCGGAAAGCAGTTTGAGTTCCGCCGGGGTCATCAGGTAGGTCGCATGCGCGTTACCAGACGCCGGATCAAAGCGGTCGAAAAACCGACCCGAATTATTGGCGCCAGCCGGCGACATAGATGGGCTCACGGGAATCGGTGCTGTAATCGGTAAGCCCGTCACAGGGTCCGTCCCGATCACCACAAAGTCATCGACCAAGGCATTCCCCTGAACCACCTGGGCATTGTCCCCGGACAGCAGTTCCCGGTACGACTTGAAATGGTCGTTATCGATATCCGACAAACCATCGGCGAGGTCCAGTTGCCCCGCCGGAACCTGGACGACGCCGGCCCCATCTGCGGGGCTGTGGCAAACCGTGCAGGTAAAATCGGAGATCACGAGCAGCGTGACCGGGTCGATGACCTGGCGCGGCACCGACCACAGCGGGTGAATGTGCTGTTCGTAATTGATGATGATTCGGCAGTCGCTGCTCCAGTTGCTGACTGCAGGGGATGTTCATGCAAGCCGTGGACGGATTTCCACGCAGATAGGTCGGAGGTATCGTCGCAAGATCTCCATAGGAATAGCTGAATGGCAGTTCCGGCGTCAGCGTAATGGGATTGGTCCATACATCGACGTAATCGATGTCCATGTTCGGGTCCAGAGCATCACAGGTTCCGGTAGAGCAGCTTATTCGGGCCCGCGTTTCCGCCATCGTTTCGCCAAAGTCGGGCGACATTGCCGGGTCGGTATTCGGCCATGCCACGCCGGTGGCGGCGGCGCCGTCATTGATCGTGGCAAAGGCGTCGGTCCGACCGTGCGACATGCCACTGGCGGGATTGTGGCAGCCGTTGCATTCGAAGGTCTCGCCGGGCAACACCTGCAGCCAGTCCTGGTGACGCGGTGTAATCCGCCGCCCGTTCGCATCCAGTACGCTGACTGCAAATGCTACGTTGGCCGGTACCTTGATCATGACCGAGCCATCGGGCTCGATCGGCGCATAACCAAGAATTTCACGCATCAACTGGTTCTGGCTGACGCCGAACGCGGCATTATTGAAGTCGAGAAAATCGTCGTCGGGTATAGACACGGCCTTGACCAGGCGCAGGAACCGGGCCGGCCGTTGAGCCGCCGGTGTTGCACCCGGGTCCGCCAGCGTCGCGATATTCGGTACCGCCGTATCGACGCCAAGGAAATCGTAAACGCTACGTATGTGCAGCGCGCCGACCGCTTCGGAGGCATAGTCGGGATCCAGTCCGCCACCGACGACCTTGTCCGGTAGCGAATTCGGTAAGCCCCGCAGCTGTGCGGCCACGACGTCGGTAAAGACGAAATCTTCCACGGCCGTGACAACAGGTAATTGCGTGTCGTTGACCATGTCGTAGATCCAGATACCGTAAACCGGCGGCGCTGCAACCGCGTTCGGATCGGCCAGACCTGCCGGCGTGCACAGAATCGGCTGGAAGATTGGGTTGCCGTTGACCGGGTCGACGCCGATCTGGTTGGTCAGATCGAGCAAGCGGCATTGACTCCAACTAACCAGCATTCGGTTGGTGCCGTCCCATAGGGGATAAGCATCCATGAAACGGCCGCCCTCGGACGGGCCCGGCACAGTGCTGACGTTGATAATCGTGGCCGGCACCTGTGCCGGGCCGCTTAGTACGCCCTGATTTGCCAAGGTCGGCTGAGTGTTCTCGATGTAGTTCGGTGTATCGATAAGCAACAGGTCACCGCCGGCATCGGTGCCGGTAAACGGCCGGGCAATGACAAGAATCCTTCCGTCTTCGGTTTCTCGCGGGCGAATAAACTGAATCGTGCTGCCGTTGGTGCCGGTCGCATGGCTGTTCGGCCCATACACAAGTTCAATTTCCGTACCATCGGGATGCATCTTGTACAGGTCCATCTCGTTGCGGCCGCCCATGTTGTTCCAGCGCGTAAACAGAACCTCGCCGGAGTCCAGCATGCTCGGATCCAGGTCATGACTCTGGTTCAAGGAAATCTGGTGGATGTCGCTGCCGTCATCGTTCATAACGTGCAACACCAGAGCGAATTCATCGCGGTCCTCGTCGAGATGCGGGAATTGCGGCTTGCCTTCGTCCAGCAAAATGGCCCCGGCCTGCCGCTGCCGGGTTGACGCGAAAACGATTCTGCCGTCAGGCAAGTAAGCCGGGCGCAAGGTCATAGCCCGCTTCCGCGGTAATGTCCGATGGGATGATTCGCCGCAAGGTGTCCGTCGGAATCTCGTATTCCCATATGTTCCACGTCGGTTGGTCGTCGTCATTGAGGTTCGGATCGATCGGAAAACGCATCGCGAAAATGAGCTTCTGACCGGCAGCGGAAATTGAAACGTCCCGGACATCACCAAAGCCCGCCGTCAGGGCGCCTGTGATATTGCGCTCTGGGGCCGAAGGTGACGCCCGGTCGCGCAGGAAGAGATCCGCACCGAATTCCACGTCCAGTAACTCCCGGGCATCCGGTTGAATGAAGTTGTTCTGATCATCGCGCGGTACCGGGCGCCGGACGTAGGCCATCGGAAAATCGACGATAACCGGGTCGACACTCTGACCGCTGCCGATACTGACGTCGCCCTCGCCTCCACACGCGCTGAGCATCAGCAAACAAGTGCCGAGCAAACCTGCCCAAGCACCGGAAACTGACAGCTCCAGCTGATTTTTTCGCATCCATGCACTCACGTGATTCTCCTTAGGCCGGTCCCTCCGACTTCAGCCCGTCGTTTAGACGATGAAGTGTGACCCAAGGTGAAGCTCAAACTTTCCCGCAACATAACTTAATGCAGCGTTAACGTTCTAAACCGTTAACCAGGTCACAAAAGGGCCGCGATCGCGAAACCTATACTGCAATCGCGGACGGAAAACAGACTAAGGACAGAACCGATGGACACGGAGCAGTTCAGGTTTGGCTGCACTCCTGCCGGTAGCTATGGCAGGCGGCTTGCCGTATCACTGATGGCTTTAAGCTTGCTTCTCTTCGGAGCATCAGATGCTTTCGCGGGGGACCGCGAGCGGGCGAAGCGTATTCATGACCGGTTGGCCGGCGTACCGCCGACCGATACAGTTTTGGCGGATATGCAAAGCGACGTCCTGGCTGGTAATCCGGAACTCGCTGCGATTACAGCGATGGACAACCCCGCTTTCTACAGCGTCACGCTGAAGAATATGGCGACCCCGTGGACGAACCGTGACCAAACGGTGTTTGCGCCGTTGAACGACTACACGGCGACTTTCATTGGGATGGTTCGCGACGACGTGCCGATGAACACCGCCTTGTCCGCGGATCTACTGTATATCGGCAGCGGGCCCGGCATTCCGGCCTACTCGCCTTCCAACAACAATCACTACGAAGCACTGGAGAACAACGGCGTTGACCTGCAGGCCAACCTTGTGGGGACTACGCAATCGGCATTGCTCGGCCTGCCTACCGCGGCCACGGCCGGCCTGATGACGACTCGCGCGGCGGCCGAGGCATTTCTAATTCTCGGTACGAACCGCGCCAATTTCCGGTACACGCTCTTAAATCACCTGTGCGTTGACATGGAGCAGGTTAAAGACACGACACTGATACCGGACCGCATCCGTCAGGATGTGTCGCGCAGCCCGGGTGGCGACAGCCGGATATTCCTGAACAACTGTGTTGGCTGCCACAGCGGCATGGACCCCATGGCGCAGGCGTTTGCCTATTACAACTTTGATGACAACACGCGGGTAATGCAGTACACGCCGGGCCAGGTACAACCGAAATACGGGATCAACTCCGGTACGTTCGCATATGGATTCATCACGCCGGACGATTCCTGGGACAACTACTGGCGCGACGGTCAAAACCAGTTGCTGGGCTGGAGCTCGAGTCCGAGTTTTCCTGGCTCGGGCAACGGCGCGAAATCAATGGGCGAGGAGCTGGCCAACAGTGACGCCTTCGCATACTGCCAGGTTCGGAAGGTTTTCAAGAACGTATGTCTTCGCGATCCGGTTGACCCAACCGATAACGCCCGGATCGACACCATGGTGGTCTCTTTTCGGGGCAACAGTTACCGGCTAAAGCAGGTATTCGCCGAAGCCGCAGCTTATTGCATGGGCGACTAAGGAACTCGGCATGAATTCCAAAGTACAGCTCACCTTTTACCGCCTAATTGCTGTCTCGCTGCTGGGCGTTGCGCTCAGCAGTTGTGGCGGCGACGTCGAAACGACACAGAATCCGGCGACGGCGCAGGCACCGACTGCTAGCTATAACGGCCCGCCTCCGGCGACAGCCGATGTGCAGGCATTCCGGGTCAATGTCTGGGAGAACCTGAGAACCAACAACCGTTGTGGCTCCTGCCACGACGCTGGCGGACAGGGCACGACCAGTTTTGTCCGACAGGACGACGTTAACCTGGCCTACGCTGCAGCCAACACGGTCGTCGACCTGCAGTCGCCGTTCGATTCACTAATGGTGACGAAGGTTGCCGGTGGCCATAACTGCTGGCTAACCGACAACCAGGCTTGTGCCGATATCATTCAAACTTACATCGAAGCCTGGGCTAGCGATGTCGGCGCCGGCGGAGGTCGCCAGATTCAACTGATCCCACCGACACCGCCGCGGGATCCTGGCACCAGCCGAAACTTCCCGCCGCCAACTCCGGCCGGGTTTATTCCAGTGCATAACCTGCTGACGCAATTTTGCGCCGGCTGCCACACGCCGAGTGCGCTGCTGCCACAGGCGCCATTCTTTGCGGACTCCGACATTGACGCGGCGTATGAAGCGGCGAAGCAAAAGATGAACCTCGACGATCCGGCCGATTCGCGCTTCGTCGTGCGCCTGCGAAACGAATTTCATAACTGCTGGGTCATCTCCGGCGCCGTCGATTGTCCGGGATCAGCTAACGCGATGGAGGCAGCGATCGCTTCGTTTGCCGGGACCATCACTCCTACACAGGTGGACCCGACTCTGCATTTCAGCAAGGCGCTGACGCTGTTCGAAGGCACTCTCGCCAGCGGTGGTAATCGCTTTGAGGGCAACCAGATTGCGTTATGGGAATTCAAAACCGGTCAGGGTACAACGGCCTTCGACACCAGTGGTGTCAACCCGGCGATCGACCTGACGCTATCCGGCAGCGATGTCCAATGGCAGGGCGGCTACGGGATCAACATTCAGGACGGCAAGGCGCAGGGGTCGACGACCGCCAGCGCGAAGCTGCATGACATGATCCTGGCTACGGGCGAATATGCGATCGAGGCCTGGGTCGCAGCGGCCAACGTCACCCAGGAAGACACGCGCATCGTCAGTTATTCCGGCGGCACCCAGGCGCGTAACTTCAACCTGGGTCAGACACTATACAACTACGATTTCTTCAACCGTTCAGCTAACTCCGGCGCCAACGGTGACCCGGCTTTGTCGACGGCTGATGCGGACGAAGACCTGCAGGCCACCCTGCAGCACGTGGTCGTGAACTACGATCCAGTCAACGGCCGCAGCATCTTCGTCAACGGCGTGTGGACCGATGATATCGATCCAGCGGCCGGGGAAGGAATGTCTGGATGGGACAATTCCTTCGCGTTTGTGCTCGGCAACGAAGTTTCCAGCGACCGGCAGTGGCAGGGTGTCATACGCCTTGTCGCGATTCACAACCGTATTCTGACACCGGCACAGATTCAGCAGAATTTCGATGTCGGCGTCGGCCAGAAGTTTTTCCTGCTGTTCGACGTCAGCGGTCTGATCAGTATTCCGGATAGCTACATCGTGTTCGAGGGTAGTCAGTTCGACAGCTTCAGCTACCTGTTCATCGAACCGACCTTTATCAATCTCGATCCGAGCGTGTTGCCGGGCACGATCCCGCTGATGGGCATGCGTATTGGCATCAACGGCGCCGAGGCCGCGGTCGGCCAGGCCTATGGCAATCTCGACACGGCGATCAGCAACAGCTTGTACAGCCCGGCTTCCGGGCAATTGCTGTCACGTCTCGGAACAGTCATCGGGCTGGAGCAAGGGCCTTCACAGGATGAGTTTTTCCTGACCTTTGAGATCATCGGCACCAACCAGAACGTCAAGACTCCGGTGGCTCCGCTGCAGCCGGGACCACCGCCCACTATTACCGGCGAGACCGGACATCGGTGTGCGCACGTTCGAGGAAATTTACGTAACGCTATCGGAAGTTACCGGCGTCAGCACGACACAGACAGACGTGCAGCTAACCTACGAGACGGTCAAGCAGCAGATGCCGACGTCCGAAAATATCGACGGATACCTGTCGGCTCACCAGGTTGGTGTTGCGCAGCTCGCGATCGAGTATTGCAACGCGTTGGTCGTAGACACGAACCTTCGCAGTCAGTACTTCCCGGGATTCATATTCTCGCAAAGCCCGAACGCGGCGTTCAATCCGCCACCGGCCGGCCGGAACCTGGTGCTCGACCCGTTGCTGAACAACATCATGAATACCGGGCTGGCGACGCAGCCGGACGTCACTGCGGCGAAAGTCGAATTAAACGCACTGATAGACACACTAATTGCTTCCGGTACCGCTACGACGGACGGAATCGTCAAGGCAGTCTGTGCAGCCACCGCTGGCAGCGGCGCGATGCTGGTTCAGTAATCAGACATGGCAGAGAACGGACTAGGCGAACTTTTACAGAGGCGATAGTCATGAGCAGGAAACGCAGAAAACATACGCCAGGGGACCCACTGCGGCACCCGGACCATCGCCGGCCGGTCACGCGCAGGGAATTCCTGTCGCAGGGCTTTATTACGGGCGCAGGCACCGTGATGACCGGCAGCGTTTTCAGCCTGCTCGCAAATTCAGCGTTTGCGGACACGGGTCATCTTCTGTCGCCAGATCTTGAAGAACTCAAAGATACCCTGCTCCACCCTCTTTGCGATATTCGCTCAGCTGGAGCCGGCAGGATCCCTTTCATCTGCTTCGATCTGGCGGGTGGCGCAAACATCGCCGGATCCAATGTGCTGATCGGTCAACAGGGCGGACAGCTCGATTTTCTGAGCACGGCCGGGTACGGCAAGCAGGGCTTACCCGGTGACATGGTTCCGCCGATCGTCAACCCGGCGACGAATACAAACGATTTCGTCAACACCGATCTTGGCCTGGCATTCCATTCGGACAGCGCCTTCCTGCGCGGCATCCAGGACAAGGTGGTACAAGCCGCGGGGTCCATTAACGGCGCCGTGATTCCGGCGCGTTCGGACAACGATACTGGCAATAACCCGCACAACCCGATGTATGGCATCGCGCGAACCGGCTCCGCCGGTCAATTGCTGACCCTGATCGGATCGGAGGCGTCCGAATCGGGAGGCAACTCTATGGCGCGCCCGGACTGGGTCGATTTGACGGTGCAGCCGACCAAGGTAGACCGCGGCAGTGACGTCACCGGCTTGGTCGACACCGGCAAGCTCGTTGGGATCCTCGATCCTCACGACGCCGTGGCGGTTCTGGAGTCGATATTCCGCCTCAGCAACCTGAAGCTGGCTAACGTCGATACCAAGGTTGCCCTGGACGCAGAAATAAAAGAGCGGGTTCGTTGCGGCTACGGCAAATCTGCTTTCCTGGCGCATGATTTCGGTGTCCCGTCGCTGTTGAACCCGGCACTGGATACCGACCTCGTCGGAACGGGAGGCATTTTTTCGCAAGCCGAATACGACAGCGATGGCGAGTTTCGCAAGACCGCTGCCGTCGCAAAAATGGTTGTCAATGGACTTGCCGGAGCCGGCACGATCGAGATGGGTGGTTTTGACTACCACACCGGCGATCGGGAGACCGGCGAACGCCAGGACCTGCGCGCCGGGCGCTGCATGGGCGCCTGCCTCGAGTATGCCGCGCGACGTGGCGTGCCGCTGATGCTGTATGTGTTCAGCGACGGTTCGGTGTTCAGCAACGGGATGCTCGACAATTCTGCAGACGGACGCGGCAAAGGCGTCTGGACCGGCGACCAGTCCTCCACGGCAGCATCGTTCTTCCTGGTGTACAGCCCAACCGCGCCGCCGACTATTTTCACCGGCGACGGTATTCCGGCGGAACGGCACCAGCAGCTCGGTTACATGCGCGCCGACGGCGACGTCGAAACTGCGTCCACGCCGGCCGCCAACAACGTCAACCTGCTGGCCGAGACGGTGGTCTTGAACTACCTGGCATTGCACGGCGAGCAGGGCAACTTCGGCGGCCTGTTTCCGGGCCACGGGCTCGGTAACGGCGCGTTGCAGGACAGCCTGATCGCCTTTAATCAAATCGTTTAGGGCCCGTACCCGGGCACACGGCTAACCCGCTGCATCCTCGTTGTGCAGCCGGCGCAGGTATACTGTGGCGTCTCGAACAGGAGGAAACCGCATGGAAACCTTTGTCGTCACCGTGTTTGCGAAACCCGGCCACGAAGAGGATGTGGCAACGTTTTATCGCGAGCTTGAAGAGTTAAACGATCAGGCCGAAGGCTTTCACGGTCGACAAATTCTCCAGGCGAAAAACGGCACCATGGTCGAATCCGTGTTGCGGCATTACACGGAGGAAGAACTTCAGGCGCATGCCGAAGCGGCTCCGCCGGAAGGCACGCAATTTATCATTATTGAACAGTGGGAAAGCGTGGATCAGCGCACTTTATTCTCCAAGAACGTGTCCGGTGGCCGCAGTGGGCAATTATTTCCCCATCTGTTGCCAGAACATTCTCACGAGTTCTATACGGACATCACGCCCAGCTAAGGCAATAGCGGACCCCATTTAGGTCGGCATGTCTGCCTGATTTCGTTAACCGTGCACGTGGAGCAGTGCCACGATTGCAGGTATGCTCCCGCATCAGTTCAGTCAGCTGGCCCGGGAGGACGGGAAGATGGAATTCATCATATTTCTGGCCGTTATTGCTGCCATCGCGGCATTCATCGTCAGTATTTATAACCGTCTGGTCAATCTACGCAACCGCGTGAAGAATGCTTTCTCGCAGATCGACGTACAACTTACGCGCCGCTATGACCTGATCCCCAACCTGGTGGAATCGGTCAAAGGTTATATGCAACATGAGCGCGGGACGCTGGAAGCGGTCGTCAACGCCCGCAACGCAGCCGTGGCGGGCCTGCGGACCGCTGCGGCCGATCCATCGGATCCGGAAGCAATCAAGGCCCTGGCCGCAGCCGATGCCACTCTTGGCGGCAGTCTTGGCAAACTGTTTGCGCTGGTTGAAGCCTACCCGGACCTCAAGGCCAGCGAAAACATGGCCAAATTCCAGGAAGAGCTTGCCAGTACGGAAAACAAGGTGGCGTTTGCACGCCAGGCGTTCAATGACTCGGTAATGTCCTACAACAACGCCTGCGAGAATTTTCCGAATAACGTCATTGCGGGCACATTTAATTTCAAGACCGCCGAATTTCTCGAGATAGAAGGTTCGGAAAAACGCGAGGTACCGGAAGTTTCGTTCGACCGAGAGGCCTGAATCGCGCAACTGATCGCCGCTGGACCGTGCCATGAATTTCTTCGACGCTCAGGAGCGGTCACGCCGCCGAACACGTTATCTGATAGCGGTATTGCTAGGTGCGACGGTGGTCGTTGCACTGTCGGTTACAGTCGTCATCGGCGCAGCCTATTATCTCAGCACCAGGACGCAGCATGGCATGCCCGTGGCACAGTGGGCCGCGAACAACGACACCGTGCTTTACTCCGTTGCTTTGAGCACGCTGGTTTTCATTGGTATTGCAGCCCTGTATCGAACTACTACGCTGCGTGAAGGTGGCGGGCGAGTCGCCCGGGATCTGGGCGGAACTCGCGTGTCATCAGACACCCAGGATTTGCAGGCGCGCCAGCTAACCAACGTCGTCGAGGAGATGGCGTTGGCATCCGGTGTGCCGGTCCCGGAAATCTATGTTCTGGAACATGAATCCGGGATTAACGCCTTTGCGGCCGGGTTTAACCCGGAAGACGCGGCCATCGCGGTCACCCGGGGCACGCTGGACCACCTTAGTCGAGACGAACTCCAGGGCGTTGTCGCACACGAGTTCAGCCATATTCTTAATGGCGACATGCAACTGAATATTCGGCTGATGGGGCCGATGTTCGGCATCCTCGCGATCGGATTGTTGGGTCAAACACTATTGCGCGGTATGCGGTTTTCCCGGTCAAGCAGCCGGGGCAAGGGAGGCTCAGGCGTTGCGGTGGTGCTTATCATTGGCGTCGGTCTGGCGGTGACCGGTTGGGTTGGCTTGTTTTGTGCGCGGCTGATTAAAGCTGGCGTGTCACGGCAGCGGGAGTACCTGGCAGACGCTTCGGCGGTTCAATTCACCCGTCAGTCCGGCGGAATTGCCGGGGCGCTGAAAAAAATAGCGGGCCTGCCGGTGCACTCGCGGATAACGAATAGCAGCAGCGAAGAGATCAGCCACATGCTATTCGCTTCCGGCCGCGGCGTATTGTCACGCATGCTTGCTTCGCATCCGCCCATACTGGGTCGCATCCAGGCACTGGACCCGGCATTCGACGATGAGCAGTTGGAGCAGCTTGAACTAACCAGCGTTGACTGGGCGACCGAACTCGCCGCCGCAGCGCCATTTGCATCGCCAGCACCGAGTCCGGCGCCATCTGCATCGACCACGGTTGCTACCGATGCGCAACGCCTTGCCAGCACGATTGGCAATCCGGATGAGCAGCAGATAAAGGCAGCGCAGGTATTGAACCGGGCCATTCCCGCAACGTTACGCCTGGCGCTGGAATCAAGCAGTCAGTCGCTGTTGCTAACCCTGGCATTGACCCTGCACCCCGACAATTCGGTTCGATCGACGCAACTTGGATATTTGACGCAGCAGATTGGGGAGCAACGCTGTGCAATCGTCAACAATCTGTACCGCGACCTCGACGCTTTGGGACCCAGATTCAGATTGCCGCTGCTGGAGCTGGCTCTTCCGACGGTCAAAGAACGACCGCTTCCGCAGCTGGAGTACCTGTCACACACGATGCAACACCTGATTGAGATGGACGCGCGCATCGAGCTGTTCGAATACGCCGTGACCCGGGTGTTTGCCGCATACCTGGGACGTGCCGTAGCACCGGCAATGCCAGCGCGCGCGTCATTGGATTTCGGGCATCGCAAAGCGAAGCAAGCCGCAGCGACGGTATTCGCGAGCCTTGCAGCACAAACATATCAGGACCATGAACAGGCGGCGGCAGCACTGCAACGGGGACTGGCCGCCATCGAGGCAAAGTCGATCTCACCGGACGCGCTTGCCACGGCACGGGCCGACGGCTGGATGGACCGTCTCGATGCAGCACTGACGCGACTGCAGGCTTTAAGCCCACGCGGCAAAAAAGTTCTGGTGGATGGACTGATGCAGACTGCCATTCATGACGGGCGACTGAGCCTGGCCGAAAGCGAGCTGCTGCGCGCGATCTGCGCCATTATCGGGTGCCCTTTGCCCCCGTTGGTTCAAGCCACAGCCTGATTGCGCTGTTGCAGCAAAATCGATGCCACTACTTACGCATTTTTCCTTAGGTAACGTGAAAAAACACTGTAATAAAGCCCTGAATTGAGTTGAATTAAGTTAAATTCCGAGTATTATCCGGGTTGCCCACCGGACCGCTGGTGGGCTCTCAGCACAACATATATACGCCAAGGTCTCAAAAAGAAGGCCCGCTAGGATACGAGCGAGGACCCGGTTTTATGAGACTGATCGCTTTCCTTACTGGTTTTCTAAGCACCCTGATCGTGGGGATCGCGGCGCCGCGCGTCGCGTTAAACGACGGTGCCAAATCGTCGGAAATCAAGACTTACGTGATTGAAGAGGCAGAGCCTGCTGGTGTTGGCCTGACTCTCTGACGCAACGACTTCCTCCGCATTGCGGCCCTGCACCTACGGGTGCGGGCCGCTTTTTTATGTGCGCCAAATGCGTTCGAAGCTGATGGGCCTGGCGCGGTGCGTCAACTACCTACGGAGATTCGGATGAGCTAAGGAACATGCTTTGCAACACATGCTCCTGGATGACTTTGCCGCCACCGAGGTCACTGAAATAATAGCGGGGAATACCGAAGCCCTTTTTCCTCCGATCCAGAATGTGATCCGGCAAAATGCCACGGTAGGCGTGGCGGAGCAGACCCTTCAGTTCATCCCCGTGATACCGGATGTCTTCATCCAAAGAGAAAGAGAATTCAATCAGGCTGCGCGCGAGCAGCGGCACCCGCGCCTCGAGCGAGACGGCCATGCTGGTGCGGTCGACCTTGGCGAGCACCAGGCCGGGCAGAAACGTATGGAAATCGACGAACTGCAGGCGGGTGCGCAACGGCAGGTCTTCACGCCAGTAGTTACGATAGTGCCACCAGTCGTCATAGTCGCTAGCAATACCGAAATCCGACCGGTATGAGCGCTTCGCTGCCTCCGGCATGCCAGCCATGATCTTGCCCCAAAGCTTCGGGCCCTGGTTGCAGGCCAATTCGGCAAGCATCAGCAGGCGCGCAACGGCGCCGCGACGATTAAACGGCCGGCGCAATTGATAGGCAACGCTGTCCATGAACGCGGGCCACGATGGCAAGCGATCATAACGGGCAAAGCGTGGATAGGTCCGATAGCCACCAAATACTTCGTCGCCACCGTCACCGGTCAGGACGACCTTGACCTTCTCGCGTGCCGTTTGGCAAACCAGAAATGTGGGCATCGCAGACTCGTCGGCGAACGGTTCGTCGAACCAGGTCTTTAATCGGGGCAGCAATTCGCGGGCGCCCGTCTGCGACAGAATCCGTTCATGGTGATCGGTGCCGAACAACTTGGCCACTTCCCGGGCAAACGGGGTTTCCGAGACTGCGTCCGAATCAAAGCCGATCGAAAATGTCGAAACCTGACCACCCGCGGTCGAGGCGGAAGCCACGACCGTACTCGAGTCGACGCCGCCCGACAGAAAAAACCCCAAGGGCACGTCAGCAATCATCTGGTCACTAACCGAAGCATCAATCAGCGATCGCAATTCCTCGCAGCTTTCGTCCAGCGAGAGTTGGCGCGGCTCATCGGGAATCGGCAGGCGCCAATATGGCCGGGGTTCCTCCAGGAAGCCGGTCTCGGGATCGTAAACAAAACGATGTGCCGGGAGTAGCTGGAAGCACTTTTTATACAGCGTCTTGGGCGCCGGCACATAACGGTAGCCGAGAAAGTCATAGAGCGCCGTTTCATCGACGTGCAACTGTTCGCGCTCACAGAGTTTTTCGATCGCCTTTAACTCAGAGGCGAATGCGAAATTTTTGCCGTCGTGAAAATAATAAAGCGGCTTGATACCTGGCCGGTCACGATACAGCTTGAGCCGGCGTTGCCTGGCATCCCAGATAACGATGGCAAACATACCGTCCAGGTGTTCGACGAAGTCGTCGCCCCATTCCAGGTAAGACTGCAACACCACCTCGGTATCGGAACTCGTGCGAAATACGCGGCCTCGCTTTTCAAGCTCCTTGCGGAGCTCACGGAAAGCGTAAATCTCGCCGTTGAAAACGAGCCAGGTGGCGCCGTCGGCAGCGAACATCGGCTGGTTGGCCTCATCCCCAAGATCGATAATCGACAGTCGTCGGAAGCCAACCTTGACCGCGCCGTCCAGGTGCAACTTGCTCGCGTCCGGGCCACGGTGCGCGATGGTTTCCAGCGCCGCAGGATAATTCCACGCCGTTCCGGTTCCGCCGACAAAGCCACACATGAACTGTTGCCCTCACGCATCAAAGCCAATTCGAAGCCCAATCACTCTATTCAGTCATCGACAGCGTCGCAATCCGGTAGCCTAGGGCCCAACACCGTTCCACGCTGCGGTCACGCGGCAATTCAATCGGGCAGTGACCCGTTGCGGATAATAGCCTGCTTGGTGGGAATGAGGCGGCGCTGCCAGGCCATAAAGTGTATGCCCGGCGCCACTGACGCAATACTCGTCGATGGTGACTTCTGCAGGGGGTCACCAGTATCAGGAAAATTGAGAAATCGTTGTGGGTAAAACGACCCGCAGTACGGTTGTCCTTCGGGGTGACAGGACTACAGCAGGGGAGATTCCATGCAAAATCCAAACAGAGTGACCAGCGTTGCCGCCACGGCCGCCTTTGCGATATCCGGTGTCTTTTCGATTCCAACGGCTGGATTTGCCGAGGACGAGGACGCACTGGGAACGTTGATTCCCCAGCAAGTGACTTCGATTTCACGGGAAGAAATTGATCAGTTGCCGGTTCTCGACGTTAGGAACCTGACGGATTACGCGCCCAGTGTGATTTCCGACATGGGACCAGCCAACGGGTCAAACCGACTGACGATACGCGGGCTGGTACCGACGCGCTTTCAGGAAAACGTCGGCGTGTACATGGATGGCATCGATATATCCAGTCAAGGCATCGCCTTGCCATACGGCTCCATGCTGTCGAACCCCTACTTTTTTGATGTCGAGTCCGTGGAAATTAAAAAGGGTCCGCACAGCGCCATGTATGGGCGCAACGCGGCGGCCGGCGCTGTGTTGATCACCACCAAAGACCCGGGCGATGAATTCGGGGGCAACATTAGCGTTGGAGGGGGCGATTATGGTCGCTCCCTGGTGCAAGCCGGCCTGAGCGGACCCCTTACGGACAATCTCGGCCTTGGCCTGAATGGCGCTTATCAAACCAGCGACGGTTTTTACGACAACAGCATTACCGGCAATGAAATTGGCGGCGGGGACGTCTGGGGGCTGGGCGGGACCTTGAAATGGCAGGCGACGGAAAGCTTCTCTGTAAGAGCCCGAATCGCATACTCCGAGGAGGATCTCGATCAGCCGGCGCAGGCCTACGTTACCGCGAGCACAACAGTAGATGCTCCCGCCTCGGCCCTGACTATACCAACGGGTGCCAGTAGCAGCCCCGTGCGCTGCGAATCAGTCTATGACGACGTAGGCGGAACCAACTCCAAATACTGCGATTCGCCAACACTGCTGGTCACCGGGGACATTCCGGACGCACCTGACCTCGCTGTCAGGTTGAGCCCCAATGCCCTGGCCGGCGGTGGTGAGCTACCGGGTACCGAGCTCGAGGTGATACGGGGATCGTTGCTGCTGGACTGGACCCTTGGCTCCGGTACGATAACTTCCCGAACCGGGTACACCGATGCGGACACCCGGACATTCAATGACCGGGATAAATTTGCGGTCCAGGCAACGCCGGGTGACGGCATCGACCTGAGTTCGATCGCACAGATTCTCGATACGGACACGTCAACCGAGCAGATCAGCCAGGAGTTGAGTTTCTGCGTCCGCATTCGATGGTCCGGTGCGGTTCACGATCGGCGGCCTGTATTGGACCGAGGACGTGGACCAGAACGATCAAAATCATTTTGCCGTCGCCGCCGGTGACCTCTGCGTTCTTCCAGATGCGTCTACCGGGGGGCCGTTTACGAATTGCAACGTTGGTGAGCACAGCACAACGATTTCGCAATACGTGGCGAGTCAGCCGGGCGTGCATTCTGAAAAACCGGTCAACAACATCAAGCGGGAAACCGATCACTGGTCCGCATTCGGATCGCTGCAATTTGATATGTCGGAGGATGTCCTGCTGACGCTGGACTTGCGCTATATCGACGAAGAGGTGACCTTGACCGGTCCGAATACATTGGTCGGTGCAGGCCAGCAGGACGCGTTCCTGATCGGCCCCGACCGCGCGTCTATATGTGGCGTGGGAGCTGCACGCCGTTCATGATTACTGGACCACCTCCAGCCCCCGGCGACGAAGATAACGGCGGCACCGATTTCTCCGATCCAGCCACCTTTGGGGTGCCAGCAACTTCGCAATCGACCTTCACAAAAGATGACGACTATTGGGCGCCAGCGGCCAGCCTGGTGTGGTCAACAACAGACAGTAGTTCCATTTACGTGTCTTTTTCCCAGGGCAGAACGCCGGGCGGCCTGACCATGACCCCCCTGAGAACCGTCGGTTTCGGCATTGATCCGGACCACAATGGCAACTCGAACGAGATTGCATTCAATTCGGAGAGAATCACCTCCGTTGAGTTCGGTGGAAGCGCTGCCGCCGTGAATGACACTCTGCATTTTGATGTGGGTTTGTTCGTCCAGCGGATCGGTAACAGGCAGGTGGTTACCAGCATCTCAGTAAAGACTTCGGCGATCCGGCGGACCCGACCGATAACGAAGATCTTCTGGTCGATTCTATTGCCGGCCAAGCCGATGTCGACGTTGCTGGTATCGAACTGGGAATCCGTTGGCAGCCGAACGATCATTGGAACATCACGGCTGAATACACCTACCTCAATGCTGAGTACGACACCTTCAGCGTGCTGTCGGACAATGCGGACCAGATCGCCGCAGCAGGCAACTGCGCAGTAATGTCTTTGGGCACGCTGCCGACCTGTGGAATCGATTTGGCCGGCAATGAGGTCGCCGGTGTGCCGGAGAATGCCTTCTTTGGCGAAGTATCCTATATCGCGCCGTTGGCGGATACCGGTATTGACTGGTTCATCGCAGCCAATGGCCGCTTCCAGAGCGCGCGCTTCATCAATGCCAGTAATACCGCGTCCGTCAGTGATTACTGGATTACGGACCTGCGGCTCGGGGTCACGACAGACCGCTGGGACGTGGTGTTTTACCTCGACAATGTGTTCGATAACGAAATCGTCCAGTATGCTTACCAGCAAGCTGATACGGCCAATTTCCAGGATCGCATAGGGGTGTGTACGTTTGAGGTTCCGCCGTTTACTGTATGTAACCCGGTCCAGCCGAACCCGCAGCCCGCCAACCTGACCACTCCGAACTACCTGATGGGAACGGTCGCCAACATGCCCGACCCACAGCGCTGGGGAATACGGGCAGGTTTTCGTTTCTAGGGACTTCGCGTTATTTCGCGTCGTCTGAGTGGCCTTTGAGCCCTGCCGGCTAATGCCGGCAGGGCCTTTGCTCACGGACCCCGGGGCAGCAATCCCAGCTACCCGGGAGTATCTATAAAACAAGTGCTGCACCAGGTAAAGGCGATCAACTGGCCAGCTGCACCCCGGACCCATTTTCAAGCGCCGCTTCCAGGTGTGCCGCGATCGCGCGAATGGATGGCCGCTCGAACAGGTCTCCCATCGCGAGACAGCCGGTATACTTTTCGTCCAATTGTTCATAGATCTGCGCGAGAGCTAAAGACGTAATACCGAGCTCGAAGAAATCGTCGTCGACCGCGAGAACACGGTCGGTAATAACGGCCGCACAAATCTTGAAAACATCGTGTTCGAGTTCCGAAATTCGGTCGGTACGGGTGCTTGCGCTGGCTTGTGCCAGGTACTCGAGCGACGCCACGGTGGCGTCAAATTCACCGGCTTCATAACGACGCGCCAGCCGGTGCCGCTGCATCTTGCCGCTGGTCGTTTTGGGAATCGTACGCAGCGGCAGCACATGTCCGACATCGACCGCGGCTCGTTCCGCGATGCTGCGCTTCACTTGAGTCGCCAGCGGCAGAAATTCCTCCAATGAGCCGCGGTGTACCATGAAAACCACGACCTCGTCTTCGTCCCGGCCCGTCACCCGGGCGCCTGTTACCGCCAGTTTGCCCAGCTCAACGCCGGCATGGTGTTCGGCAATAAACTCGAGATCGTGCGGATAGTAATTCTCACCGTTGATAAAAATAATCTCTTTTTCCCGGCCACTAACATAGAGCTGACCGTTGTCGACAAAACCAAGATCACCGGTCTTCAACCAGCCATCCGGCGTGTACGGTTGTTCCAGCTTGCCATCCGGATCGTAGTAGCCATCGCTTACATTGCTACCGCAAATCTGGATCCGGCCAACGATGCCGTCCGCTAAAACAGCATCGCTCTCATCCACGATTCGCAGTCGGCAATCGTCGATCGGCTCGCCGACACCGACGATGTCAACTGCGTCCGCGCTGCCCGGAGCTTCGGTTTGGACCTCGCGGCCGACCGCAAGTGACAGCCGATTAACGCTCAATACGCCGTATTCACGGCCCGGTTTCGGCATCGTGACCGCGACGCTGGCCTCGGCCAGGCCGTAGACCGGCTGCATCGTGGCGCGGGACAAACCGAATGGCTCCATTGCATCCAGGAATCGCTTGCATAGGGCACTGGAAATCGGTTCAGCGCCGTTCCAGATAGTGCGAACCGAGGACAGGTCCACGTCCTCGAGTCCCTTGCCGTCAAAAACTTTCAGAAAATGTTTGTAGCCGAAGTTCGGAGAACTCAACAAGGTCGCGCGGAGCTTGCTGGCCTCCTTCATCCACAACAGCGGACGCCGGCTGAACAATGACGTCGTCATGATCGCCTGGCTGATGCCGACGGCGGACTGGGCCAGGTGCTGTCCGATCAGCCCCATATCGTGGGTCAGTGGCATCCACGAAAGTCCCCGGTCCTGCGGCGTTAGCTTTGAGCGCTCAACAATAGCGCGGATGTTGGCCAACAGATTCGCGTGGCTCAGCACGACACCCTTGGGCTCGCTGGTGGAACCAGACGAAAACTGAATCAGGGCTGTATCCCCGGGGGACGATGGGTGAACCTGTCCAGGCTGCGAAACGTCGACAACGTGCTCGGCAGTAAAAGTGCGCTCGCTAATCACTGCACCGGCGGCGCCCAGCCCTTCTGATGCGGCGAACTTCTCCAGGCGTGCGCGCTGCGGTCCGGTCGTATATATGTAAGGGCGTTCGAATCGCGCGACGATTCGCATCAATTTGTGCCGGTGCTCATCGCTGATACCGATCGCCACCGGTACCGGCACGATGCCGCCGAGGATGCAGGCCCAAAAGCCGTCGACAAACTGTTGGTTGTCGGGCGTGAACAGAATCAGGTGGTCGCCGGGAGTCAGCCCCAGCTTCTGAAAATTCCACAGCACGCCGAGCGCTGCGCGGTGCAGTTCGGCGAACGTAACCCGCCGGCGTTGGTGCTGTCCATCGATGTACTCAAGGTGACCGGGTGTTGTTTGTCGGCCCGTAATGATGTCGGCGAGAGTTTCGAACGGCTTCATGATATTTCAACGCGATCACGAAGCTGGATCGACATCTGCAGATTTTTTTTCATACGCAGGTTGACGGCCGGATCAATCTCAACGGTTTGCTCAGGTAACGCCTGGAGGCGAAAACGCCGGGCCATAATCGCGATATGAAACTGCATCTCTACCATCGCAAAGTACTCGCCGATACAACGCCTGGCGCCCAAGGAAAACGGGATATACGCATCCTTGATCTCCGCCCCGGCCCGGCGCGGGTCAAAGCGCTCCGGTTCGAAGACCTCTGGCTCGGTCCAGAATGTTTCCTGACGATGCAGCAGGTACGGCGAAATGAAAACGTGCGAACCGGGCTGGATATCTGTGTCACCAAATCGGTCCGCAGCGATCGCGCGGCGCGTAAACAACCATACCGGTGGATATAAACGCAAGGTTTCCTGCAGCAGCCAGCGGGTATAGTCCAGACCTGTTACGTCATCGAAGGATAGTTCCTCATCGGGCGGCAAGCGCTGGAGTTCATCAAGCAATCTTTCCTCCACCTGCGGGTGGCGAGAGATTAAATACCAGGCCCAGTTGAGCGTACCCGCCGAAGTTTCATGTCCTGCAACAATCAACGTGCTCACTTCGTCCACTAGCTGAGCCTTGGACATGCCTTCGCCGCTGCGTTTATCGCGAGCATCCATCATCGCCGACAGAAAATCGAATGGACGCTCACCGGAACTTAAACGATCGTCTATGCACTGCTCTATGTGTGGCCGGAGTGCCCGGAATCGCAGCGCGGTGTCAAGATCCCGGGTTCGATCCTCGGCCAGAAATGCGAATAGCGGCCCGCCCTCCTTGTCACGCATACCAGCCAGGTCGGAACTGAATATAGAGCGCAGGATAATGTCTAAGGCATAGTGGCTCGTCGCCGCAGTGATATCGATCGCGTCACCTTGAGCCAGCTCAATCCAGTCGTCCCGCAGACACAGCGTGCGGACCTTGATGCGCTCCGCCAGCCTGGTGATGCTGGAACGGCTGAAGCCAGGTTGAATCAGCGTTCGTTGGCGCCGCCAGGTTTCGCCGTCGCTGACGATAATGCCATTGCCCAGCAGCATCCGGACACGCTCGAAACCAACCCCCTTGGTGTAGTTTTGATGATTTGACACGAGGACATGTTGGAGGAGATCGGGACGATTCAAAAAATAGATTTGATTGTTGCGGCTCTTGGCATGAAAGCAGAAGAAATCCCCGTACTCTTCTATCAGTGCAGACAGCGCAGCGAGCGAATCCGCATCGGTATTCAGCGTAATTGGATCGGTGGGACCGGGCGGCTGCTGGTCACCCGTAGCGCGGGCGTTGGTTCCTGCGCCGGAATCAAGGCGTGTCATATGGCTCGTACTGCCCTCGCTGGCTTATGGTGTGGGCGAGCTTCGGCTACGGGCAGTCCCCGTGCCATCCCTGCTCAGGGACTATACTATTAGATCCGCCCAAGGATGAAATTCGTTCAGTGGGCGCGGCATTTTCCACAATCACGCAGTTGCCCGCAAGCCTATGCAATACCAACGCAACGAAATGGCGGAATCGCCGGAAACGGCAGACACAACCGCGACCAGCGTGGAAACCGCGGAAGGGCGCTATGCGCCAAGTCACAGGGCCGCCGAAGGCTGGACTATCGGACGCGCCGAAGCTTCCACGCGGCGCCTCAGTCGGGGCAGGAAGCTCTGGTACGGCCTGCTTGCTTACGTGCTTGGCGGAATTATGCGTTGGTTCTGGTGGAGCTGCAGGGTTAAGCGAGTGATTGGCAGCGAACACCTCGATGAACTGCAATCTTCGGGTTCGCCGGCCATTATCGCCTACTGGCACCAAATGCATCTCTTATGTGCCAACTACCTGCTACGCAGGGGCAAGGCGGGCGACCGGATCGCGTTCCTGATCAGTCCCTCACTGACTGGCGAAGTACCAACTGCCGCAGCACGGCACTGGAACATCCGCGTGCTGCGTGGTTCGTCGACACGTTCGGGCGGCCGGTCGATGCGCGAGATGCATCAAGTCATGGTTCGTGACCGGTATTCGATTGTCGTCACAGCAGACGGGCCGAGGGGTCCGCTACATGAATTCAAGCCGGGGGCGCTGCTGATGTCGCGCATGACGGGCGCACCAATTGTCCCCATTGCGTATGGAGCGAAACGCTCTGTCAACTGGAACTCATGGGATCGGTTCATCGTTCCTTTGCCGTTCACCCGCGTCGCACTCGCGATTGGTGAGCCGTTTCGAATTCCCAAGGATACGCGCATCGAAGATTTGCCAGAGATTCAACGGCAGATCGAAGTGATGATGCAGAAAACCGCCGCACAGGCTAACGAGGCTGCAAAAGAGCAGAACAAATAATGCCCGGCAGACTATCTCGATTGTTGATATGCGGCATTTGCCTGAGCGTGCTGCCAGAGCTCGGGGCGAACGCCGGCCAGGGCCAATTGGCAGTCGAAAAATGTACGGCGGCAGCGCAGGCGTTGCTGGCAGCGCTGACGCCCGACATCGAGCCGGCCGTAGCATTACCGTTCGATGACAGGCGTATGGCCTGGTCCTACTTCCCCAACATTCCCCAACTGATCCAACGGGAAGAAGGCGCTCCGCTCGAGGAGATGACGCAGGGCCAGCGTTTGTTCGCACATCAACTGATGGAGTGCGGCTTGAGCAGCCAGGGATACCAGAAAGTAACGGCGATTATGCGCCTCGGCGATCCGGCAATTCGGGGCCCGGCCGAGGGCAGGCCTATCGGCCCGACTTTTTTCTGGTTGGCAGTATTCGGTGACCCTGCGACCGATGAGCCGTGGGGATGGCAACTGGAAGGACATCACCTGGCGCTCAACTTCACCTTGGTCGATGGCGAGATATCTTTCACACCGATGTTCCTGGGAGCTGACCCGGCGCGGGTTCCGAGCGGTCCGTATGCTGGTTGGCGGGTACTGGGTAACGAAGTCGATAAAGCGTTTGCACTGCTGAACGCGTTGACCGCAACACAGCGGAGCCGAGCCATTCTGGCAGATGAAATTCCGGAGCGCTTTTTTACGCAACCTGGCCGCGCTGATGCGCTGAAAGCTTATGCCGGCCTGCCCGGTTCCGCACTGACCGACGAACAACGGCAGCTGTTATGGTCGTTCATCGGAGAATATGTGCTGAACATCGACGACAGCCTCGCCCGACAACGTCTGGAAGCCATTCGCGATGATGGACTGGACACGGTGTATTTTGCGTGGATGGGCCCAACTACGCCTGGCAGTGGAATTTATTATCGAATCCACGGGCCTTCGATTCTGATCGAGTTCACGCACGCCAGAAACCAGGGGAGCGGGGAACCGGACCCCAATCACGTCCACACGGTGTTACGCGATCCTGGCAACGACTTTGGCCAGGACTGGTTGCGCATTCATTACGAGACCAGCCCTGACCACCAGAACCAGGGGGATTAGCTCTTCATGCCGTGCTCGATTCAAAACCCTGACGTAGGCAGTCAAGGCTAAGCAACATCATCGACGGCTAAGATGCGTGAGCTGCTCTTTTCGACCCGGGGCCGGATTACCCGTTCGGACTACTGGCTAAAATTTGTCTTGCCCTATTTTGTAATTTTTGTCGTGATTTCCTATATCGATCTCACAGCCGGCACCTATTACGACAAACTGGACGTCGGTCTGTTATCCCTGCTGTTTGCACTGGCGGCGCTATATCCGTGGATCGCTGTCGGAATCAAAAGGTGCCATGACCGCAATCGAACCGGTTGGTTTTTATTGATTGGCTTGATTCCACTTGTGAGTATCTGGCTGGTAGTCGAACTGGGATTTTTACGCGGCACCGTCGGTCACAATCGATTTGGCCCAGACCCATTGGCCGGTTCGACGAATACTCCGAACTGAACACCGATTTTCGCGCAGGATATTCCCACTGCAATAATCCCTTCGGCGCCCGACCGGTGGCATCGCGGGGCAGCTAAGGTTCGGATAAGCGGCGAACCGTGAGCCGCATCACAAGCCCCTCTACAAACGGCTGGTACAGTTTCGGCAAGCAACGGCACCGACCCACGGAGACGCGCCATGCAACCGAAACTGTTGTTCACCCTTTCTGCGAGCGTTCTGCTGATCAGCGGCTGCGCAACGATGGGCAAGGACGAGTGCCTGACCGTCGACTGGCGCTCGATCGGCTACGAGGATGGCGCCAGGGGATATTCTGCCGAACGCATTGGCGATCACCGCAAAGCCTGCGCCAAACATTCCGTGACGCCGGATCTGCAGGCCTACCGGGCGGGTCGCGCCGCAGGCCTGCAAGAATTTTGCCAACCGCACAAGGGCTTTCAACTCGGATCGCGCGGCGGTAACTATGCCGGCGTCTGCCCGGCTGAACTCGAACGTGACTTCGTAGAGGCCTACCGCGTCGGCCGGGTACTGTACGGCATGGAATCCAGCGTACGCTCTGCTGGCAGCCAGATCAGCGCGAAAGAGCGCCGGCTGGACCAGATCCCCGAAGATATTCTCGAACGCGAAGCCAAGCTGATCCAGGATGGTTTAACCGTAGAACAACGCGTGCTACTGCTGGCCAAAATCAAGGATCTCGCCGAAGAGGCTGGACGGCTCGAGCAGGAAGTCAAAGCCCTGATCGCCGACAAGGCTCGTCGCGAGGATCAGTTGGCCGATTATCGCGCGTCGCTCGATACCTACTATTGAGCACGACCGCTCATTTCATGCTGTCCGGCACAAGCTCTTCGGGAACGAAGATCGGCTTGTCGCTGGGCCATTGTTCCATTAGTTCAGGGTAGTAGCCTTCCGGATAATAATCAGCCGGGTCGATCTCGGCATCACGGATGAACTGGCTCTGCAGGTCTTCGCGCCGATATTTCGGTACCGGCACGATTAATCCACCGTACTGTTCAATCGAATTCGCCGCACTTGGCGCCTTTACGTTTGGATAGTCGGGGATCACGCCGTCGCGCACCCAGATTTGATCCTTGGTCACGTTGACGACGACCATGTCCGGTGCACCGAAATGAAACGGGCCTTTCCAGTACTCGCGCACCTCGGCGATGGTCTCTGCGTTGATGTACGGATCAAACGGCATGTGCGTCGTCATCGCCAGCCTCGGCTGCACCTGGTTGAAGATATAGCCGGCCGCATATGCCGGCGTGTGGTGGGTATCCATCGTGTAGCGGCCGACGAACGGTGGTACGCCCTGCACACCGGAACTGATGGCGATGACCTCAGGCTGGGTTTCCGAAATCATGACGTCGACGCCCTTGCAGTACTTGATATCCAGTGTGTTGGGCCGCGTATCACCCGTGTAGCACAAACTCAAACCGTTCCAGTCCAACCGGTAACCGGATGCACCATCTTTCGCGTGTGACGCCGGCCAATGAATCACCGTCGCGCCGTTCTTGTCATAGGCAATACCGCCAGCATCCATGTAATCGAACTCGTTGACCTCGATTTCCCAGCTGGTTGGAAAAACACTGAATGCCTCCCTATGCCAGTGCATCATCATTTTCATGCCTTCAACCATGTAGGCGACACCATCGCGGTGCGTGCGGCCGGATGGCCCGGTAATCCGCAGCGGTTCATGCCAGCGACCCGCCCAGGCGCCGAACGCATAGACCCACGGAAGGGATCCGAAGTGATCGACGTGCAAGTGAGTCAGAAAAATGTCGTTGAGCTTATTGATCGGGATTTGCGCCGCCATGTAGTTCGAAACCGCGCCCTCGCCCATGTCGAAGATGAACGTATCGCCGTTGCCTAGTTCGATATAAATCGACGTGTTCATCTGACCGGGCCGCAGCATCGGCGCCGTGCCCATGAAGGTGATCCGTATCTCCTCCGGCTGGACCTCTTCCGTGCCGGGAAACCAGTTGGCTGCGCTCTTCAGCCACGGCTGCGGCGCGATTCCTTCAAACAACAGGCCTTCCTTCCAGCGACCCATTGGCACCCCGCCAGTCGCGACAACGTCCCGGACGACATCCTCGGATGCGAAATCCTCGGGCCCGTAATTGGCGAAGTCGCCGGGCTGCGGCGTTCCGCGCTCGGTGCTTGGCGTGGGTGCCGGTTGCACCGGCGCGGCTGGCTGCTGGGCCTGATCGCAGGCTGTCAGGAGCAATCCGGCGGCCAAAAAAACAATCACGTTAGCCAGCTGGCCGGAATGAGCGCTTCGAAATCTTGCCATGTTGAATTCCCGTTACGTTTGAACAGCATCCAGGCAGGCGACTTTGCCTGCGACATCAGAAAATAACCCGCGTCCGTCTGATCACCGTTGGAAGCGGTGACCTATACGGACAAGGATTATCGGTAAGCTAAGGATGCAAAGCAATCTTCACCGGCAACGCACCGCGATGCATCAAGCCAGGCTGACAGCTACCGCGCAACTGCTCCAGCGCTACGTTGTCGCTAAGGCGCTCTTCGCATTCACCCGGCGCCGCCACTCCGGCCAACAAGATCCCCGACGGGAAATCGGGCGCCGAACTTGAGTGCCCATGTCCTATTGCCTGCTTCCCTATACCCTCACTCGATAAGCCAGGGACGACCGAAGGGCATCCACGCTTAACTGCCCTGCGCCGTCCCTGGCTACGGGCAGATCGGCGCCGACTGGCTCTGACATCCCTGTCTCGCCAGCCGGCGACGACGCTCGGATGCCCCCCGGTCCCCCGCGGCGAGGCGCCCCGGAGGGGCCATGAGCGTCGTCGGGAACGAAGGCCGGCGACGCGCCGGAAATTCAGCGGATGCAGCCATCCG